>Ga0209337_1000934_pt1 | contig 22824 bp, 29 predicted proteins | sample LinPmetageLP53_FD_184044 | JGI IMG/M metagenome (GOLD analysis project Ga0209337, IMG submission 184044) | Marine viral communities from the Pacific Ocean - LP-53 (SPAdes) (version 2) | ecosystem: Environmental > Aquatic > Marine > Oceanic | place: Pacific Ocean | collected 2010-02-08 | reverse complement strand
ATTTAAGATTCACGTTTTCTGGACCGGTCAGGCGTTCGCCTAAATGATCAAACGTGCCTGTCTGCTGGCCCAAAACGTCCGACATAATGTTTTCGCTCTGGTGCAAGTTTATAATGTATGAATATTCTAGTACAGCTTCTTCGTATGCTGCATAAACATTGGCCGGCGTTAGCTCGATGTCCACCACATCACCACCAAGTTTTTTATATACGTAATTTACCTGAAGAGATGCTCCGCTTAGAAAGTCGGAAGATCCTGTGTAAATTCCATACGGAACAGCGGCCGCAACAAGGGCTGCAGAACCGGTTGAGGTGAGCACAATTGCGCTAGTTTGAGACTTTGGGCTAAGATTGGTGGGCATTCAAATAGTTTCCTTCGCAATAATTAGTGAACTGCGAGACAAAACTCCACCTATAATACCGCGCGCACTATAAAGAAAAGCCTTTATGCTGATGCTTCTGAAGAAGTCTTCTTTTTTGTTTTCTTCTTGCGGGTTGTTCTTGTCGTAGTGGGGCGCTTCTTGGTGGTTGTAGTCTTAACCTTGGTCTCTGACTTAACAACAGGGGCCTTTATTGTAACTTCCGGTGCGTGCGCAGTCATTACGACTTCTTGTGCCGGCGGTGCCGGTGGTGCGAGTACGACTTTTGGCGCTAGCTCAACTTTCGTTTCAATCTTCGCAACCGGTGCCGATGGCGCGGTGTTGACGACTGTTTCTGTCTGGCTGTTCAAAAGCGCCATCCGGGGATGTGCACTGTGCTTAATGCCAAACTTGGCCTGTGCACTTCTTAATCTTCGTTTTTTACCCATGTTAACTCCTACTATGGTGTGTAAGTAAATAGTGCTGTTCTCAACAAAAGGAAAACCCCCCAATCCAAAAAGGAAAGGGGGGAGGTAAAAATATAAAAATATATTTTAAGATTTAGACAATTGCATTAATGAATGCGATGTCACACTTAGAATCAAGAATTAACCAGCGACGGGCGCCGACGGTTGCATCGACGCACACTATATGAAACATTGAACCTCTTTTGGCTGCATCATCAAATCCTAAGATTTTGTGCGAGTGGTACGCAGTAGTGTTTGACGAAGCTAAGAGAGCAATGGCAAAACCTTCGATTTTGTTGTCAGTTCCGCTATCTACCACCACCTGTGCTGCGGCGTTATTATTAACAGCAAGACAGAATGTAAGTTCTGCGCCAACTGTTGGATCAGTTGGAAGCGTTATTGTAAAGTTTGCTGCAGCAGCTCCATTGAGCAAGATTACCTTGCCATAGTCGGCTGCTGTAAGTGTTGTGTTTGCGGTGAGTGCACTGCGGACATGCGCATAGCGCGGCCCAAGTTGGTTTGCGTTTTCGTTAATCAGGCTACGAATTCGTGCCCAACCTACTCTTTTGGTTCCCATAATATATTTCTCCTTATATGAATATTAATTAGGTCAATTAACGAAAGGATTTCTCCTTTCGCCTATAAGTAGCTTCAAACAAACGAAAGCCCCCGTTCAAAAAACGGAGGCTTTACATTTATTTTGACGTTTGTACTAGTGTTTAGCTAGTGGCGCCGGCGATTCCGAGAAGACCGGAGATAATGACCAGACCATAAAGGTCGGGGCGCACCATCTTCTTCGCATAACGCGTCATGACTCCCTTACGGGGCACGAAGTCTTCCGGCCCAAAGATAGTGGGCGTGGTCTGCAGTGGGACGTACGGAGCGTACACGTATCCGCTTTCAAGGAAAGAGGAGCCGCGACGGCCAATAAGAACCACATTGCGGAGGAAGTACGGGTCAACAATGACATCGAACTTCTTGCTCAGCGAGCCGACCTTGACTGCACCAATGGAACCAGTCTCGTCATCAGCGGTAACGCTTGCGCGGAAACCAGCCGTGAACTCAAGGATGTTTGCAACCTCGGGTCCGCAGACGACAAAGTTAGCACCACCACGCAGAGTCTTACGGTGAATCTGAGCGGACACATCATTGATGGTCTCACAAAGAGTCTCGTACCACTCTGACACGGTACCGGTGAAGTCCGGAGCCGCAGAACTAGCGCCGATTTCGACACCCGTCTCACGGTTCAAGAACAGACCCGGCGAACGCGACCAGTAGTAAGTACCAGCGGTTGCACCGTTAACGAGGTCCGCAAGGATCTCACGGTCAATCTCAAGAGCAATTTGCTCAGAGAGAATGCTGGTAAGCTCGACCTCGGCGTCAAGGTTGTGATAGGCATTAAGATCCTGTCCCAACTCTGGCGTCCACTTGGCCTTCAGCTTCTTGGTCATCGCGGTGACAGCCACGGAATCGACTTTGATGTCAATCTCGGGGATATCTTCGTTGCCCTCAAGTCCCCATAGTGTGGTACCAACCACAGAACCAAGCGCATTGCTGGTCGTAAGGTTATCCTTAATGGGGAACTGCAGAACTGCAGCGCCATTGACCAATGTAGTGCCTCTGGTGAGCTGCGCGCCGCCATCGCCATTGTCGATGACCACGAATTGCACGTTTGCTGCTTCGCCAGAACCAGTTTGAGTAGTAAGACGACGAATCAGTCGTGCGCTGCTGTCGACGCTAGTGCTAGCTGCCCACGAGGCCGAAATAGCACCCAAGTTCTGGCGGTCAAACTTAGTACCATTAGAGCCAGTGATTTCGTTACCCTTCATCACTACGACCATAACGCCAATAGCCTCGCCCGAAGACGAAAGAGCCATAATGTCAGGATCATACTGCAGGAACTTACGACGCTGGGTCTCAGTGGAACCAGAGAGCGAGAAGGAATCTGCAAGCTTGAACGCAGTGGTAGCACACGTCTGAGAGCCAGTCGGAGATGCATAAGCATAACCGCGAGCACCAACAGTGCGAGGACCAGAAAGGTCTTCCTTAAGGGTTGCACCCACAAGGCTCACACCACCAGTAATCTGGCTACCAACCTGATTGGTACCATAAATCGATTTCTCGACAATGTTACCCATGCGGTTGGTTTGACTGTTGGAACCTCCAAGATTCGGTGAGAACACGAAATCAAGGAAGAAGATGAGTCCGGAAGGGAGACTCATCGGCTGGACCGAAACGAGATCGTTTGCGATCAAACCTGCGAACACGCGGCGAACGATGGGGAACGCGACGGCTGCAAAGCCCTCAACATCACCAGCACTCATGCTGCTCGACTCACGGAGAAGCTCTTTTGCTTGGTTCTCAAGCATGCGGGCCATTCCAGAACGCTTACGATCTGAATCTAAACCCTCCAAAAGACCTGTCTTCTCCCACTTATTTAACAATGCGCTGCCTTCAGCGCGCATATCACGATTGACTACACCTTCGGTCAATCTTTCTATAATACTAGCCATTTTAATAATACCTCCTATATTTTTATGTATCTATTTAATCCCGGCTAAACGACGCATCCGTTTTGCGAACACGTCGGTGGGTTGTGCTGACTCTTTACGAGTTGCACGAATTACAGAAGTTGGACGGCTAATAACTTCGCTCAATGATTGTGGGGCGCGTTTGGGCGCCTCCTCCATTGTGCTTTGAAGCGTATTATAAATTGTCTTTGCTTCTGCGACAGAATCGGCCTTTGAAATAGACTCGGCAATTTTTGTTTTTTGCCGCTCATTTAAGGAGGTACTTCTTAATACCCGATTCGTATAAAGCAAGCGGGCGTTCGAAAGGTTAACTGTTTGCAGTGTCTCCTTAAGCTCGCCTGTTACTTGCTCGTATTGTGAAAGTCGCCCCTTCAGCCGTTTATTTTCGAAAACTAGCTCCTCTTGGGCTTTCCTCATAATATCTAAATCAGCTTGTACATCGGTGCTACGGCGAGCTGCAAGTGCTCGCGCAAGTTCATATTTGATACTCTCGGATGAGCGTCCTGCCCAACCGGATAGGGTAGCACCCATATCTACTGTAAGTCTCTCAACGATTTCATCAATCATGTCATCGGAGATTTCAATTTCTTCGCCTATGCCTTTTTGTGCGGCATCAGTGGCTGCGATGCCTGATGCAGATGCTGTTTCTGCTTCGGCACTCGATGAACCTTCGTCATCGTCATCGTCGTCATCGCCGCCGGACTCTTCTGTGTCAAACAGATTGTCCTCGGGGGCGGACGTTGCTCCCTCTTCCGAAAGCATATCGATAAGTGTGTACTCGTCAAAGGTCAAATCTTCTTCAATCTCTGCCTGCAGCGCGGCGACCGACTCTTTAAGCGTACCAAGATCTAAAGTGACCTCGACAGGATCGCCTTCGCCCGGAATGTCTTTAAGATTCTGGCCGTCCATATCGCCGATATTATCGGTGGCGGCGACAGGCACGTCCTCCAAGTCCTCTTCCAAGGACTCATCGGCTGGACTGGCGGCTGCAGCAGGATCAGCAGCCTCTGGGGCTGCACCCATGGCCGGCTCTTCTGCACCAGCTATCGGGTCGGGGCCGGCGTCTGCACCCATTGGGTCTGTAGCACCAGCGTCAGCCACGGCATCAAGATCCATACCCATAAGGTCGTCTTGCTCCAGTAGCTGGTTAAGAGTAGCGCGCACCTCAGCCGAATACTTATCGATTACGGATGATTCAGCATTTTTCAACGCTGCTTCGCGCAATGCAGACGCGTCTACAATTGCCTCTTTTAATAAATTTGACATGAAGTTCTCCTAAAAAACAGTTTTGCAAAGTTAAATAGTGTATCGGAGCCTGAAAAGAACCATTTTATGTTCCGGCTTTCCCAATAATCCACCAGTTTTCACCGTCAGATTGAACCACTCTTGAAGAATTATTATATTTAACTGTGATATCCTCGGCGTAGTCCACCATTCCTTCTTTTACCGCAATGAATAACAAGTTAGAATTTAGCTTATATTTGTTTTTGTTTACCTTCTTGATAACGACCACACGCCCAATGTGGTTGCATGCCGGCGGTAGGGTTACTCGAATAACGTTTTTAGTGGTATCGCAAAGGACTGTATAATCTGTGTCACCCACATCGTATGTCTTATCTGTGATGGTTGTTATGTTATTATGGACTGCAGCTTTATTATTAACTGTACTTTGAAAGGTTGCGTTACCAGTTGTTGTCAAAAGGTTTGTTTTGGTCTCGCCCGAAACACCAAGTACGTTTCCCTCCACATCATAAGTTAGATTGGCGGTGGCTGCAAACCCTTTTCGGCCGCGGAGCTGAACGCTGTGAAGTGGACCCTCTGGATGGGGCATCTTAGAATTAAGGTACGAGTTGTACAAATTAGCTAACGTTGTTTTGCGTACTTCGTTGCGTGATGCATCATGCACCATCAATAAATCGTCATCGCCAAGGTTCTGGCCCTTGAGTGTAATGTCCAAGCATGCTTGGGGAGATGCCACAAGTTTATTTCCCTTGAAGGAGAGGCCGCCATGGGCGCCAAAATCGATTGTAGTGCCGTTAGAGTTCACTTCTATACCTTTACCGGGGTGTACCTGCAAACCCCCTCTTACATTTCTAATTCCGGGCCCAGCGTTTATCGCGCCGGCAGAGATTGTGCCGCTTATATTGCTGGCTGGTATGTCGAAAAGGCCTGCGGCGCCGCCAACGAAGTTAGTAGCACATACCTCTTTCGTAGTTAAGCGGCGGCCATCAAAACTTAAATTGCGTTCAGCTTTGGCTTTTCCTTCTCCTTGAAATGTCAAGATTGAATTCTTTACTGCTCCTTGGACCTCGTGTATCGCAACATCTTTAAATGTCGCGCACGGACTTTGTGCGTCAGTGTCATAAAAGACGCTAGCGCTGATCGTGTTTTTAAATACCTTTACGCCGTCAATCTCTTGGTCACCATATTGGTCAACTGAACCCTCAACTATACCCTTGAGTACATTATAAGCCATATTTATTATTTCCTTGTATTATTTTAGTCTGTGACGATCAAACATCCATTATTTACATAGTTTTCGTAGTGAGATTTTAAATCATATTCTTTCAGAACACTCCGCACTATACCTTTCATTGCCAGTGAATGGCCGGTGACTATCTTACAGGGCAAAGACACTTGGTAAATAAACCTATGAACCTTATGCTCTACCTCTTCGTGACGGGCGCCATGTAAATCTAATGTTTCCATACTAATAAATAGTCCCCAAAAAAGAGGATGCCCCCCACAAGGAGGGGCATCCAAAAATTAAGAATATCTTAACCGAAGCAAAAGCTTTAGATTAGACGATCTTCCACAGGTTAGCAGCAACGTAGATGAGCGTAACCGACGCCGAATCAGATTCGAGCATGATATCATTCACGCCATCAATAGTGTGAGAACCTTGCTTAGCAACGAGTAGCTTGAAGCCATCCAAACTAGGCGGTGCTTTAACGCGAACCATGTCACCCGCATCCGGAGAAGCCGGGAGCGACCAAGTACGATCCGCTGTCAACGTAGTAGTACCATAAGTGGTACCCTCGGTCAACGTAGCGTCAGCGTTACCAACACCGGTCGGTGTACCGCCAGCATCTGTAGAAAGAACACCGTTGGTGGCGGTAAGACCGGCACCAGCCATGGCCGACACAAGGTCAGCGATGCTTTCTTTCTTAGAAGCGTTACTGTCGTCAGCATCTACAATAGCGATGCTATCAGCAGCAACATTAACAGCGGCTGCGCCCAGTTCGTTGAGGTCAAGAGCCATGACACCAGAAGCGGCAGAGAGGCCGACACCAGCAAGACCAGTAGCAACATCATCGTTAAGCATGGCATCAGTGACACCAGCAGCTTTCACGCGAAGCGAATCAGAGCTAATCTCGATGGACGAGTTATCAACACTAACAAAAAGATCCAAGATGCTATCAACACCACCGGAGAAGCCGAGACCGTTACCAGCCACAGAGCCCGAAAGCGAGACCTTATCCGAAGCAACATGAATTGCACCAGAAACCTGCACTGCAAGAACTGCAGAGGCAGCGGTAAGGCCGTTACCAGCGAAAAGAGTAGCGATATCATCGATAGTCTCTTTCTTAGGAATGTCGCTATCATTTGCATCGACAAGGATCATCGAGTCGCCAGAAGCGATTGAAGCAGCAGCGAGACTGCTCGGATCGAACTGAATCTTACCACCGGTAGACGCGAAGCCGGGCTCCGAGTTAACCAATGCAGCAGCATAATCAGCCATCGTGTCTCTCTTCACAAGACCATCGGTCGCGTCAAGGTAGTAGAAACTATCAGCAGCAACAGCAAGAGCCGTATCAGCAACACCGTCGAGCTTAACTGTACCACCGGTGGTCATCGCACCCCCAATCTGCATAACACCAGATCCTGAGAAAGCACTACCGGAAACCACAGCAGGGGTTGTAGCACCGATAGCAGTGCCATCGATAGTACCACCGTTAATATCAGCAGTTGTCACAATACCGAGATCGGCACATGTGCGGCTAGCAGCAGTCCAGTTAGAACCGAACGAGAAGCTAGCACCATCAGCAGAAATGCTATCAAGAGCAATGTCGCCAACGTTGGTAAGGTTACCATCACCGAAATTACCACTAGAACCAGTGATTGCACCGTTGGCATTAATACCATACAGTTGCGAACCGACGACAAGAGCGCCAAGAGCGTTCAGGTCCCCTGAACCAGAGATGGTGCCGGTCTCGGCAATCGACGCCTTAACAGCGCCAGCTGAGTTCGCGAGACGCAAACGAACTTGACCACCGTTGTAGTCGACATCAAAGCGACGAACGCCGGCGTTATCGCGCAAAGCGATATCCGTGAGAGAACCCGAAGAATAGAGACTACCTTGCTTAGCGGTTAAAGAACCACTGAGTATTGCGTCTCCTAATTGAAATTTATAAGCCATTTATAAAACCCTCCAAAAGTTATTTGTTTTTCAAAACAAGCTAAAGACGGACGTCCCGTATACAGCTCGAAAGTGCACACACGACGTCCATCGCTAATATATAGTTAAAAAAAGGCCTTTTAAAATCAGCAAATAAAGTATTTATTCGAGCCGTTACAATAAAGCTGAATCGATGCATAGGGCGACTGCAAAAGTACTGTATTTCGACCATCGATAGTATCGGCTCCAACGGCTGAAATCGACACATTTTTGGTGATAGCATCGCCTCCCTCATCTTTTACGACATACGTTTGCCCATTCTGAAGAAGGCTTGCGCTAGGAAGACCAACTGTTATGGGGTTGGCATTCTCTGATGTGTCGACACCGATATAATAATCTGTAGTTGATACAAGATAGTTCGAGTTGACCTCCACTCGATTAAGTTTTAATCCCCCGCCAACACTTAAAACAGAACTACTAAATATAAGACCTGCAGAACCACTGAGGCCACCAGAGCCAGTCGTAAACTGAAGCGAATAGATGGGCCCTTGGGCATTGGCGTTACCGCCGCCGCCGGCACTAATGCCTGTTAGACGACTGCCATCTCCCATAAAGAAAGACGCGGATACACCGGTGCTCGCTGTGATCTCTCCCACAACGTTAAGAGTGTCCCCATCGAACGTTAAATTGCTCTCGCACGTGAGAGTGTTGGCATCTCCACCTACATTCGTAAGGACCGCGTTATTGGTGGCGTTCGACACGCGAGGAACGTTTATAACGGCCGCACCATCAGATGTGCTGAGGTTTCCCGACACAACATTGACCATTAAATCGCCGGGCAGATACTTTTCTGCTGCGATTACAGTACCTGATAAAACATTGTATGCCATGTGGTGTGCCTCCTAGAGTTAATTAGAAGACAAACCAATTGCTACCGTTTGAGTACAAACTTATTGCAGGACTTGAGCCTGACATTACATATGAGTCGGAATGATCGATAGTAAATCCCGTAGCGGCGCCAGTAATATAAATGCTGCCAGTTCCGCGGGTGTTAAACTCATCTTTAATTAAGAAAATGCGGCCTGTGTTGCCAGCCGTGGGTGCCGGAAGTGACATTGTTATGTAGTTTCCACGCTGTATGCCTAAGAGATAATCGCCATTAGTGACTGTATATGTGGCAGTTGTAACAGGTTTATAGTTACCGCCAAATCCTTTGACGTATGTTGTTTGTTGTCCATAAGAGGTGCTTAGAATAAGATTACCAGCAACAGTACTGACAACCAAACTACCGGTGCGCATGTGAACGTCATCGTTACTGTCACCAAAGTAAGTTGAGCCTGTAGCATCGATGATAGCTGTGTCTTTAACATGAAAGACGCTAGCACTAATCGTACCACTCACATGGAAGTTACCAGAGAGAACCAGTGAATTGGCTGTATAACCACCGGACGAGCCTGTGTAAAACACAAGCTTTGCTGAACCGGTCGTGTGACCGCCAGAGCCGCTTATAAACTGCAGTGATCCTGTCGGTCCTGCTGATGCTCCATCCGCGCCTGACCCGGAGCAGTTTACATATGCCCATGCAAACCTAGCCATCTAATTACACTCCTACAGAGCCGGAGAAGTTCTTACCTAAACTACCTGATGTTCTACGTGGCGGGATGGTCGTTAAACCAGCTACTACATCGCAGGTACCGGCGGTGGCACCGTAAAGCCACAATTGCGAAACTTTCATTTCATACATGTCGGATTTGCCGAAGCCGACTGAACTACTCGGGGGCACTGTAAGATAATAGTTGTAATTGGTGCCGGCAACTCCAAGAGCCGAAAACCCAACTCTCAAATCTGAGACGCCTCGGTTGTGAATTTGCCACCAACGTGTTACATAAGGGAAACTCACCACCTGTGCCGTGGCGCCGCTATCGTATCTAACACTAGCGCTAGCAAATGGTCTTCCGCTTACTTGATATGCCGGGGTGTGGTTGATGCCCACCTCAGCTTGCCATGACATTGCCATTATAAAACCTCCAAATTTTGTTTACAAATATAAATAGTCATCTATTATTTCTATTGCGCCTTTCTATCGCTCTTTGTTTCTTTCTTTCCTCGCGAAGCCTAAACCGTTCGGCTCTTCTTTGCTTCTCGCGCTTGGCTTCAGACGGCTTTTTATAATAGCGGCGGTCCTTGATCTCATCAATAATTCTTTCTTTCTTACATTTCTTAATGAACCTTCGGATCATTTTCTCTGTGTTGTTGCCGCAATGCTTTAACTTGACTGATACATTCGATGTTTTTTTCATTTGATTGCCTTCCAGATTTGTGAAGCGCCGCCCACAAGGCTGCTGATATCTACTCCAGAATCACTTGGATCGCCTAAGTCAACCGAGCCGGCTTTTGCTTTGGAGGTATCATGGCCACTCATAGGCTCGGTACCTTCAAACAAGTTTACTCCACCATACGCGTCAGAGCCTATGGAGTCCATTAACTTTCTTCGATGTTCCTTAAGTTTCTTGTGGGTATCTTCAGTTTTGCGCTTCATTTGTTTACGCTCATTAAATAGGGCCTCGTCAGGGTTTTTTGTACTCTGGGTAGTCTCAACAACTAAGTTGCCTTGCATTCCCTTAGCAACCTCTGCTACAATATTAGACAGAAGACCCTCTTCAATAAGGGTCTCATGGATACACTCCTTCACTATGGGTTTAATTAATTCTTTTAAATCTGATTTTTTCATTATACTCTCTTTTTAATTCCAGCAATTTGCTGCCATCTATCGATGGTTGATTCTCTAAGTAAACTTTCTGCGGCTTGTTGAACTTGGGCTTCTGGTGCAGCGTCTTCCGGCTTCTTCTTGGCGGGGGCTGATTTTCGAATGGCGCCATATAGCTGTTGTAAATAATCTCTTACTTGAGTGGCGCGGGGGCCACTAGTTTCTCTCTTCTTCAACTTGCTCAATGCTAACATGATGGTATATGCGCCGGTACCTTTCTGGTTTCTGTTTCTCAGTAGCTTCAGGGCGCGGGATAGCTTCTCGGAATCCTCTTTACCTCCCATCATTTTAGCTACGTCTTCGGCATCGAAGCCATGGCCTTTTTTACGCTCACTTAATGAGCCTCCGAATTTCACTTTGCCTATCTTGTCAGCAAAATCGCGAAGATCGTCTTCCCAGCTGGTTTTTCCTGCATCTTTGCCTAGCAACTTATAGCTATTTTCAATCCAACGCTGACCTTTGAGAGCGTCCCCTTTTGGTTTCCAATTTTGGGGTAATCCATGCGTGGTGGCCGTATCTTGGCCGTCATCATCTCCGCCGTCATCGACATCGTCATCGCTAGTTTGTTCATCATCGTCAGGGGGTCCGTCTTCAATCGCGGCGCCGGGGAGGTTAAGGAAAAACTTTTCATATTCAATCCCATCAGTCACGCCTGAAATCGCTTTCGCGACAAGCTGAATAAACTGTGGGGAGGCTCCGAGTTCTCTTAAATCTTTACACTTATCGTAATCTACGGCTTCTCTAACGGTGGATGATTCTGACGGCTCTCCAAATTGAATATTGCTTTCGTCGTTACAATCGCCCATCGCCATATAAATCAGATCGAAATCATCTTTCTCAAAGTTCTCTACGCCGCCGGAGCGAGCCATTTCCATGGCGCGATTCAGTGAGTCTTGATAATCAATGAGAATCTCATCTGGGCCTTGTAGCTGCTTCATATCGTCTGGCCCTGCGATCTCTCCTGCATCGGGGCCGGCGCCAATCTGAAGGCGGCACGCACCCTGTTGTGCAATCTCCTCTTCCAGCTCTTTAATTAACTGTCCAAGCTCATCTGTGCCGGCGGCTTCAAGCTCTGGGCGTACGGTGTCTTCAAGCTGCTTCATTGCTTGGTCGCGTCCGTCTTCAGGATACACTTCGTATGCACAAAGCTGGCGCAATAGCTCCAGTACCTTGTCAACAAGCGGTGTAACCTCATCAATTTTGCCATCGCCATCTGTATCAACGGCCACTAGTTCTTGATCACCTTGTTGTAATACCAAAGCAGTGCCATCTTGCGTTGTGACCTTCTCAGGCTCTTTCTTCTTGTCGATCTGCTGTCCACCGCCCTTCAATCCGGTGTCTCCGCCAACACCGCCCATGTTGACGCCGCCGGGGCCGCGGAACTTACGAACAAGGCCGGTGGCGCCGGCCTCAACTGCAGGTTTCTTACAACCCAGTGTATCTACGCAGTTAGAGAAGCCGGAGCGTTTAAGCTCTGTAACAAACTTCTCTACGTGTTCGGGGTTATCTTTGATGACCTCGATAAATTTGGTGATGTTTTCATGGCCATCGGGCTCAAACGTTAAAGGAAGGTCTTCGCCTTCCTCAGCTTCTGGATCGGCAACATGGCCAGTCTGTGCAACGCCGCCGTCCTGATCATCGCGCTGAAAGGCAGACTGCTCCAGCAACTCGAATTGCTGGGCTGTAATCATTTCTTCAAATTCGTCAACGATAGCCACTTCATCAATTTCTTGAACAATGGCGCGGACTTCTTCTGGCGTCTCGGGGTCCTTACGCATCTCTTGGATCGTTTGGCCCACCCACGCGGTTACTTCCGCAAGGACATTGTTATAGACTGTGCCCCGGGCAGCGTTAGGATCGCCCTTGTCTTCACCGGAGGCAATATCCGCCCACTTCTTCTCTTTTCCTTTTCCAAGTCCGAAAATCTCTTCAAGTTTCTCGCCGGCATACAAATCACCCTTAAGGTAGGAACGCCACCCTTCGGCTAAAAGCTTATCTCCCTTGTAGCTCGACCAGTTACTCATCCTCAAGCACCTCGTTTAAGAGGCGATTGATGCGGTCAGCTTTGGTGAACACTTGGTTGGTGTGACCCATGGCTTCCTTCATCATGAAAGCGCCGGGGGTTGATGGTTCTGATACAAAATCAAAACAAATCAATTGGAAGTCTTCTTCTACCGTAGTCTGTCCGTTCGATTCAGTGACCGACCCCATACCTCTCGAAGATATGCCTAGCGTGACGCCAGACTCTACCAGAGAGCGTAGAATTTTGCCGGAAGGGGTATCAAGTACTTTAGCTTTTCCCATCACTGCTGTGCCTTCCCACCACACCTCTGTGATCATATGAGATGCGTTCTTAAGATTAATCACCGAATCTTCTGGGTGATCCAACTCTCCAAGTGCTCGACATTCTTTGACAAGCTTTTGGTAGTTCTTCATCTCTTTCATTAAAACATTGTGGGGGTATACACGGCCGTTACCGTTAACGGTGTCGGACTTCTGCATAATGCCGGAAAGAATCATTCCGCCGTCTGCGACGTATTGTTTTTCTTGTTCAGTTAGAAGATCCTTGCAGACTCCTCCCTCACACAGCGCGTAATATTCTCTTAGTACTTTCTTGCTCATTGGTTTATCCTTTTAAGGTGCCGGCGCTACCGGCGCGAGTTAGCAGCCAGACTTACAAAGTCTGACAGGTTGAAGCATCCACTTCTTAGTCCAAGTGTTGTTCATTGTCCTTCTCCTGTGGGCTGTTCAGCTTGTATGCCCAGTGCGGCCTCAAGATGTCCAAGTTTAGTCATCATCTGGCTATTGGGCGTAACTTTGTTTGCGCCGATGTGTTGAATCATCTTTTGTAGGCGGCCGATGAGGCCGCGGCCTTTTCCACTGGCAGCGGAAATATCTTTGCGCATATCACCGCCACGTGCTGTGGCGCCAATCTCGGTGGCTGAGGGATTGTTCTCTTCGAACTTCTGGATTTCTTCAGTTATAATTTGCTTAAGTCTCTTTTTATCAATCTTCATGATTAGATATCTCCATAGTTTGTGAATACTGTATTCCTTTATCTCCGAAGACCATGTTCAAAACATATGATGTTCCAGACGAGAGCCAGCCAAGAAGAAAGAAATTGATTACAGTAATGTCAAAATTAAATAGTTCTGTAAACGGAGAAAGTAGCATTAAAAACCAACCGACATGAAAACCCATGCACATCGGGCAATGAAATACCTTCCCATATCCTCGACATGCTTCTTTTGATGGGCGCATCAGCTTTATAAGTGGCATGTCGCTGTAGACTAAGATTTGTGTAAGTCCGTACGCAACGAGCGCAAAGGTTATAAGTTCCATCTGTTTCCTATTCTAACGTGTAGAGGTAGTTCATAGCGTAAGCATCTCTAACGAATCCTTTGCGCATCGAACCTTGCTTGACGGCCTGTGGTACTTCACCAAGTTCTGTAGCGTCTTCATTGTCAGGATCGATATACTCGTCATCTGTCATTGAAATGATTGCTTCTGTGGCCTCAAAGTATGGGCGTTCTTCTGTGATAAAGTTAGAAATGTTGACTAATGCCATTTTGGCGGCGCTCATACCTTCAACCTTGGGGGTTTGCATGGTGGCTTCGAAAGAGCCGTAAAAGGCGCCGGCCTGCACTGATTCAGCGACGACGATGCCTCTTTTACGTAGAAATGTAAACAACCTGTTCTGGGCGCCATAAACATAATCAGAGATAACTTCCTTGGGAAACGCAATCACCTTGTTCTGCTCTGTCGAAAGAACTATGTCGATGTCGCCGTGATCAAAAATCATGAGATCTCCGCTTATACTTTTGCGGATATCCATCTCAAGGGTAACTAATTTCTTGTTAGCTTCATCGCCAACCCTAATTGTTATCGGCATTGTATATTTCTCCAACTAGTGATTGAGTCTGAAGTACAGTCATGAGAACCTCTTCTGTGACTTCACTCTTGGCGTATGATTCAAGGCGGGCGACCACGTCGCTTGCCTTTCTCGTCATCTCATTATCATTCCTAATCTCTTCGATGGACAAGGCTTCGTTCATGCGCCGCTTGAGACGGCTGATTTCTGTGTTGAGATACATCTTAAGTTCTAACGCATTATCGCTAAAAGAAGAAATGTATTTAGTCAGCAAGTCTTTCTGTTCTTGCAGTAAGCCATCTTTATATTTGTTATTGAATTTATTAACAAACGTTTTGTATGTTATGTTATCGATGCCGGCAACATTAACTTTAGGCGGTGGGGCGGATGTCATAGTTTTGATAATCTGGTTCTCTAACATAACTCGGTCGCGAGGTGATGTTTTCACAGAAAACATTTGGGAAATGCTGGCTAAAGTTTTATAGTTAGGAACGAAATTATTAAAGACTTCGGGTGTCACTTCTTTGTTTACATCATCAATTAAATCGCTCTGGCTAACAAAGAGGCCATTAATATCAAGAAGACGACTGGCCATCTTTGCCTCGTTCAAAATTCTCTTCGCTGTGTTTTCGGAAACTCCACGAACTTCATAAAGTGAACGATAACACTCTAACTGTTGCTTAAGTTGAGAATCCTCTCCAAAGTGTTTCTTTATAATCGTAACAACCTTGTTGCGGCGTTCTGTGTTTTCTTTTAAAATTGCGACTGTGGCTTCTCTTACAAGGGCCTCATAAACAAACGCGGTGTTTCTCTTTTTATTATGCCTTGTCTTCATCTTTCTTCTCCATTAATATACCTTCCTTGATGTCGAGCCCCTGAAGTAATGTTCGAACAGATTCGTTAACTTCAAAGAGTTTAATCTCTTCTGAGGTTTCTCTCAACGTATAAGTAGACTGTTCTTCTTCATAAATACCCACATTGGCCCCAATTGGTTTCGCTAAGTTGGATATGTCTCGACCGCCGGGAAACACATTTCGTGAGCCGGCGCTAGCTTTCTGGTTTCCTGCCGATGCATCATTGGCGCGTTTCCGGGGGCCGGCACCACTTCTTCGGTCGTTGGTTCCGCTCTTCGCTTTGTACGTTGACTTGTCATATTTGCGGACGTCACGGCTTCCGGGGGGGACTGCTAACAGAGAAGAATCATCGTCTGGGCCGGCATCGCCGGCGGGCTCTGGGGCACCACCAGCCTCTGGGCCGATGTCGCCGGCTGGCATTTCTGCTGGGCCGCCGACAATATTGTCGCCAAGCTCGGCGCCTAAGTCTCCACCAAGATCCCCACCACCCATGGCGCCGGCTGCGCCGGCAGCTGCGGCCGCTTCTGCGACTGCCTGTAGTGACGCGTCGTGCTTACGGTCGTAATACATCTCACGCTGGTTGCGCTGGAATTCTTCATTGGACATGCCGAATACGTGTTCCATAACCCAACGACGAGAGAAGTAACCTTCAGTCGCTGATGCGGCAATGTCGAACTTTTGTTTCCAGTGCTCAAGCTCTTGAAGTTCGGCGATCTTTGAAGGATTGTTGAGAGACAGGGTGAAGCTCAGCAAGTCATCGCCGCGGAACCCAAGCGTATAAAGATGGATAATACCAATCTTTGTAAGCTCTGCAATAATAACGCGCTGCAGTCTCTGAACTGTTCTCGCGAATCGAATGTCTTTTTGTGCAAGAGTTGATTTATCTTCTGCTGCTTCCTCTCCCATCGAAAGGTATGCGGCAGGAATCTTAAGAGCAGAGAACAGTTTGTCGCGAAGATACTTAATATCGTCAATTGCCGTAATGTTTTGTGCGCCGGCTAAACTTTGGATGTCAGTGACTGAACCAGCGCGTACTGGGATGAAGTAGTCTTCTTCAATTGACATGGGGTTATATCGTAAGTCAACACGGCCGGTGGATGGATCTACTACGGAATGTCGCTTAAGCTGCGTGACAACCTTTTCCATGTACTGTTCAACATCTTGCGGTGGAATAGCCCCAACATCAATTTTGAAGACGCGGCGTTCAGACGAGCGCACGACACGATAAGCCATCATTGCATCTTCCATAAGTGTAAGCTGGCGCCAGATACGGCGGGCCGGCTCAAGAATGGAAGATCCATATGGGAGATACTTATCATTTCCTAAAATGCGGAAATGACACACCTGCCAATTCTCAAACGTCATGCCGGCTGAGTTCCATTGAAACTGGACATAATTTGGATTAGTGGAGTCTTTGCCGTCTAACCTTTCAATCTCTTGAGGCGGTAGTGCAATGACTGACTTGATGCCGTACTTATCGTCGATGTCCAAATATAGAAAGAAATCACCATACTTGCACATGGTACGACTCCAGCCGAAAAGGTTATACTTTAGGTTTAACACCTGATCATATAAGATGGTAAGGACCGCTTTAATCTCTTCGTTTGAGCAGTTGATGTTGAGCATGGGGCGCAACTCAGAATATGTTGTCATCTCGTCAGAATAAATGTCCAACGTCGATGCAATCTCTGGCGTATACTCCATCTGATCAAAGTCCACATAGCGCTCTGTTCTGCGCTGGTTTGCAATCGCATCGGTAGCTACAACGTCTAATGGGTTGTAAAGCGACTTCTTAAACTGCTGGCCGGATGCAGACTTGAATCGCGTGCCAAACTTGTCAAGGTGTTGTCGCCTGATGCGGCGTCCGGACTGAGAGCGGTAATTGATAATCGGCCCAGAGAACAGCCGGGTGAGTGCTTTGAAAAGCCCCGATTGTTCATTCGCTGGGTTCTTGTAGTTTCTGTTAGATCTTGCCATTTATATTCTCACTTTATAATCCATTTAAATTCATCGTATGTTTTACGAGCCTCACTTATTTGATCCATAATGTTATCTTTCTTATATCCATGTTGTCCTTTTATCTGCGTGTTCATGCTTGTCCTAGAAGTTATAATTGCATCTGAAAATGCTTTTTGGTAGTTCAAATCTCTAGCGTTTACTTGAAGGGCTGTGTCTCGTACCCAACAAGCTATGGCCAACGCCATGATAAGATCGTCGTGATATCCCTTCATTGCTTGAGGTTTGCCGTTCCTCCATATAAAAGTCTTCATCTCGTTAATAGTGCGAGTCGAATATAGTTTAATTAGTTTGTTTCTTATAAACTCTTCTAATTTCGCAATGATGAGAGGTCTTGTCTTCACGCTGGTGGAAAATCCCGCAACTGCTGAATTATGGTAGTTCGCTTGGTGTTGCTCAATATATTCATGTGTTGACTTTACGGAAAAATACAAGGTGGGATAATCATATTCTATCAGTTTATCCAGAACTGTGTAGCCAATATTGTTATTTTCTACTACAAGCATACAATTTCCGAACTCGCGGCCGGTTTGATTCAACATGCCGGCGAACATATCAGGCGTCAGCTTGCCTTGATATTCTCCTACTGCCTCTAAAGTTTCTAATTTGATAATATGAAAAGTTGAGTAATCTTCCCCGTCGCCTCTTGCAACATCGGCAACCATTAAATAATTGCATGTTGGGTCATGTTCTTCCCAAATCCAAAAATTTCTATCGAAGCCAGTCCTGTACTTGGGCTCTTTAACGTTTGACAACAGCCATCGCATACAATCTGGATCTATCACAGTCTCGCCAGACGTATTGAAGTTACATTCAAGTTCCTGTGCGATTTGTCGTTTCGACATGTTTCTGGTTTCTTTCTTGAACCAGCCCTCATCTCGGTCGGGGTGAACGTCCCACATAAGTGTTGTCAAATTAAAATTGTTTGTGCCAGCCTCCGCATCCATACATGTCTTATGGAACCAGTTGCCAACGCCATTGGGTGTTGAAAGTGCGATGCAGCGGCCACCAGTTGACAACGTGGGGTACAAACCTGTCCATAGTTCTCCCAAGCCCTCGATGTGGGCGGCCTCATCAAGAACTAAAAGCGACAAAGCTTCCGAACGGCCGGCGTCTCCAGAGGTGGAGGCTGCTTTAATCGAAGAACCATTGGATAAGATGAAGGATGTGCGGTTATCAATATCGATATCTGCGATTCGAATCCAATCAGGGAGATTCTTCATAATCTTCTTTACTTTGTTAACCAAGTTTCCCGCTGTCGCAAACTTGGTAGCCATGACGAGCACAGCCTTATCGCGGTGAAACAACATCATCCAAACAATGTAACCAGCGGTGATCGTAGAGATACCAAGCTGGCGCGCTTTGAGGATTACATTAAAGCGGTAGTCATTAAAGTCTGTGAGAAGGTCGTCCTGAAAATCATAAGTATTAAAAAGAATAAGCCCGTGCATCGGGTGTGATATACGGGCGTAAGTCTTAAGAAAGTAAGCGGGATCCTTACCGCACTTTAATATTTCCTTTACTCTTTGTTTTTTGTCTAATTGAAAAGTCATGCATTATCAAGTTATTGTGGTCCCTTATCTTTCTTGCGAGAATCGTTGTCGGGGCGCTTGCCGCCTTCACCATTCCAGCCACCTTGATCGAGGAAGGTTTTCCAGCCTTTATCAAGGCGGTCTTTAGATGGCTCTATAACTGACAAATCCTCATCGAGGCCGCCAACAGTGTAGTTCATTTTGGCTGTGACCCATGTGCGAACTCGGGACGTGTTCTCGACGCGGACGTCAATCTCACCATTTTCAGTTAGGCTAACTGAGTCACCTGTGATCTTCTTGTATTCCTTCTTGAGCCAGCCGGCGATGTCGGCAATGCGCTGCTCCATCTCGGTTTCAAAGCCTGAAGCGTAAACTTCTTTCAACTTGATCTCCGATTGGTATGATAAACACATCTTGTTGCCATAAAACTTGACATTGAATCCATCCATAACGCGCTGGTCGATGAGGGCATTGCCTTCTTCCCTGCGCAAAATGCCGGGCTTATCCGGCTCATAGTCTTCGCCAAGTGCGCCATCATATGCGTTGGCGGCTGCTTGGGCCAAGCCTTGTACTATTTCATAAACTGTTGCCATTATTAGGTCTCCATCCTTTTAACCATCTTTCTTCTCTACCTTCCACATATTGAACGTGGCAGTTACTGCAACAGTCAAATTTAGCAAGGCATACATCATCCATTGATTTCTTTGGAAAAGATCCGCAGACAGAACAACATTTTAAAGATTCTCTATTAAGTAGTTTTTTTGAAACCTTTATACCATTAATGTCAACTTTTTCCTGTGCCTCTTCATTGTGCTTGACCTTCGCATAGAATTCTTTCATCTGTGCGAGATATTCTTTTTCTTTCTCTTCTCCCCATTCTGCACGAGGGTTTCTAATTGTCTCGGCGCCGTACTTCTGGGATATGGCTTTCTCGATTGCGGCGATCTTGTCGGGATCTTTAATTGTCATTGAATGTTCTATATGCTCCATAAGTAGCGGCGGCGCCTACGATTGCGCCGGCGGTTGCCCACAGCCAATTATTACGTGGGGATTGTTTCAAAAGTGATTCACGAAGTTGTGTAATCTCTATATCTTTTTGAACGATAAGCAATTTGTGTTCTTCTGCAAGCGCATCATATCGAATATTGTATTTGTCTTTCTCTAATTGAAACTCTATATCTTTCTTTTCTAATTCATACGATAATTTCACTTCACACTCGCGCTTGGCATAGACTTTTATTTTAAGAATCTCGGCAGTTGCAACAGGGTTAAACAAAACACCTTCAAATGGGGCGCACTCGTTCTGGCGCAACATTATAAACTTCCCCGGTTCCTCGGCATGCGCGGTCATTGTAAACAGCATTAGCAAACTAACGAACATTTATAAAACCGAACGCCTCCTCAATATCTTTACTCAAAGCTTCTGGGTTATTCTTAAAATCTTTTACGCGGTCGTTTTTATATGTGCGACGTTCGCGCTCTATAACCACTTGAGAATCCGTATAGTCCTTCTCTAATTCAACCAGAGCATCACGGTAGTTTTTAATCGCTTCGTCGCGACGTTCTAGCTCTCGCCTATGAATGTCTTTTAGGCCAGCAATCTGTTCTTCCAACGACTGCTGGCTAACTTCATATGCCTTCTCAAGCTGGTGGTAATCGTACCTAAATTTGGCCATCAAGACTAGTAGGAGCGTTCCAAAAAGTATTTGCTTCCAGTTGTTTAGGATGAATTTAATGGTCGCCTCTCTAATCATTGTACCCCCGCAGTCTTGCAATACCATCGATCACTGTCTGACCTCCGATATAGATTGCGGAAATAATTACCCAATCATCGCTGGTAACGTGGCCGGTTAACGCCAGCCCTGTCGCAGTGGCCCACACCATTAGTTTGCGGGATGTTAGTTTTGATAACCAAGTGTCAACAAATGCTTTTGATTTTTCCATCATACTTACTCCTTGTTTTCGTTCATTCCAAGCGCTTGACGTAGGTCGTCTTGGTTGTTTAACTCTTTGTATTTTTCGAGAATGTCCGTCTGTTCGCCGGGTGACAGATCTGGTAAAACGGCTTCTATATCTTCAATGTTAAGAGTGCCGCCTACGCGATTTTTCTTAGCGGCGCGCCGGCGGTCGGCCATTCTCAAAGCCAGTGGTTTCATCTCATTAAGTTTTCTGTTGGTCGCTTCGTACAATGCATTATTGATCGTAACCTCGATGCATTCTTCATGGCTTTGGTTTGGATGCACCTCATCACATTTCTTGCCTTGGTGGGCGCAGGGATCGTATTGTTCTAATAGCCCCTGAAGATCTTGAAAATAGCTAATGTACCTAGCCTCGTCAGAGTGATACTCTTTCTCTTCCCAGATATCAAGCATCTGTCCAATGTCGATCATAAGACCTACAAAGCTATCTTCGGCCGTTTGTTGTGGACCGTATAAATCATGATCGGATATATCGTTGCCATCGGCGCGTTGGGCGCCCAAGTTTGAAGCAACTCCGCCAAAGTTGGAAACTCCGCCGGATTCGTTAATCACCTCTTCTTTGATGATTTCGATTATTCTATCCTTTGTAATGTTCATTTAGATCTTCCCTGAAAGTTTTGCACTGATCCCGGGGTGTTCGCTTTTAAAAGCAGCGATAGCCTCCAAGATAGCAGCGTCTGTAACTGGGCCCGTGTACCACGCCTCAAAAGTATCGGACGCGTTTACTTTGCTCAGTTCTTTACTTTTTACGCCGGCAACACGACAGAGCCTAACAAAGACTTCGCCAGAAGACTCGCCAACAGCTACTTCCACCGGGGGGGCTTCTTCAACCTCTTCGACAGCTGTAACTGGAGTGGGCTTTGCAAGCCATCCCGTAATTTTGCTCAATAAATTCATTTGGTTTGTTTTCCTTCTGCAACCGCAGCTTGTGGTGGGGCAAACGCTTTACCCATCGCTTGTATAATTGTGTTGTACAACGCGCTCTTGTCGTTACTCGGCTCGGGAGTGGCGGCGCCTTGGGCTTTGCCACCTCCAGATGTAGTTGCGCCGGCGGCTTCAGGTTTCGGAGTATCGTCTTCATTAAAGATTGCCCAAGCCGCATTGAGAGACATCATCTTTTGCTCGCTCCCGCCCTTGTCTGGGTGATGGGTCATTGCCAACTTTCTAAAAGCCTTTTTTGCGGTGCGGATATCTGCGTCAGCTGCTATTCCAAGAATCTTGGCAGCTTGTGAGCGTGTAAGATCGGATCTGCTCTCATTGATCGGCCTGTTCTTTAGCCACTCTTCATATTGAAGGTCAATTCTCCAATTTTCAAATATTATATTCATTTCTTCTTTACACTCTTAACGCATTTCTCATATTTCTCTTTATCTTCGCGGCCAACTGATGACGTACAGATTGCCCAAGGATTGTTTTCCTCTTCTTGTAAGCCCACTTCTTCGGGGGCGCCGAGTGCGGTATCCAAGCCGCCGGATTTGATGAGCTGTTGAGCAAAATCGTGCAACTCTTCGTCAGATAAGGCCGGCGAAAGCTCTTTGATAACTCGCATCAAGCGTTGCATGGCGTCGGGGGGCATCTCGTATGCTCCGGCTTGCGACATAAGCCCGGCGACATCTTTCATATCTTCCTTGAAGTCAGTTAGCTTGCCCTTTCGATAATTTCCGTGATCTCCGCGGGCACCGCGATCCGCAGGATCGTGCTTGGGGCCCTTAAGTTTAAGCTCCTCGTCTTCATCTTCGACATCCAACCATTGATCTTGATCCTCTCTGTGTCGAAATTCGTACCAATCCTCATCTTCATCGTCATCGGCATATGGGCCGGCTTCGCCTTGAGACTTATGGTAGTCCTTGCCAGAAACATTGCGCCAGTCTGTCTCGTTAACGACTGCTGCGACCTGTTCACGAATTAAAGCTTTAAGTTGTTGTTTTGTAATCTTCATGTTGCTAATCTAGTCCTCATCTTCTAACGGTGGTACATTAAGCGCTGTATATACCCAATCTGGAAGGTACGAGTGAAAACCCGAAGATTGTCGATCTCTGGCCTCATCGTA
>Ga0209337_1000933_pt1 | contig 22847 bp, 21 predicted proteins | sample LinPmetageLP53_FD_184044 | JGI IMG/M metagenome (GOLD analysis project Ga0209337, IMG submission 184044) | Marine viral communities from the Pacific Ocean - LP-53 (SPAdes) (version 2) | ecosystem: Environmental > Aquatic > Marine > Oceanic | place: Pacific Ocean | collected 2010-02-08 | reverse complement strand
ACATCAACGGGTTCTACAACACCCGAAGGCGCCACTCATATCTGGGCGGCATAAGCCCCTTGGCTTTCGAAGCTAAGGTGGCATAATGAGAGACAAGCGACCGGAACCAAACCGTTACAAATCCACAATGCAGACATGGTTCTTGTAGCCAAAGTGCGACTTTCCATGCTTCTTGGTCCAGCGCGCATCCTTGTCTTTCTGGCGGTTCTTTGCCGGTTTCTTCTTCCACTGAAGCGGGGTCTTACCCGCCTTCACTGCCGCATTATCCTCGCGCGAGTTACGCTGGCGCGGCGCGGGAACAATGGTCGCGTCAATGATCTGTCCGCCCATCGCCAGATAACCCTTGGCCTTGAGATAGTCGTCAAACTGATTGAACAACCCTTCGACCGCGCCCGCCTGGGTCAAGGCCTCGCGATATAGCCATAATGTCTTGGCATCAGGTACCGCATCCTCCAGGCCGAGTCCGGCAAAACGCATGAATGAAAGCCGGTCGCGAAGCTGATATTCCATCGCATCATCAGACAGATTATAGAGCGCCTGAAGCACCAATATCTTGAAAATCAGAACCTCATCCCAGGGTTTGCGCCCTGCGGCACTTTTGCGGTCACCCTCCGCCTTGCGCAAACCGCCTTTGACAAGCCCGCGCTGAAGCTTCCCCCGGAACAGCTCAAAGGGTACTGCCGCTGCTATCGCCACCAACGGATCACCCGCCGCGTCCAGACCTTCATAACGGCGGCTCAAATCAAAAAATCCTGGCTGACCCATGGTGCGAAATCCTTCCTCAGTTCAAATCTACTGAATCAGAAAATCGGCGCACACGAAAGGGTATTTTTCGAGGTGGCCTACAGTCATTCGATTCGAAATGCGGGTATCCGGAAGGAACTCCTCCACAAAGAATCGAATACTATGGAGGATACTATGCAGGCACAAACGGCAAATAGGTCAATTGATTATCGGGCGCTCATCCAACCTGACAAGGTAGAAGGTTCGCTTTACACGAGTTCGGAAATATTCAACGACGAGCTTGAGCAGATCTGGTACAAGACATGGGTCTTTGTCGGCCACACCAGCGAGATTCCCAAAGCTGGGGACTACATATCCAGAAACATCGGCCTTCAACCGGTCATCATGCTCCGTGACAAGACCGGTGCCATCAATGTGTTCAGCAATCGCTGTGCCCACCGCGGCACCAAGCTGTGCAACCAGGTGTCCGGCAATGTCCGCGCGATTGTGTGCCCCTATCACGGCTGGGCTTATGATTTGTCCGGACGACTGGTGGAGGCTCCGCATGGCGGAGAGTATTCGGCCGAATTCATGGCTAGCAAGGGGTTGGCGAAGCTTCCCAGAATGGGGGAATATCGCGGTTTCATCTTTGCAAGCCTGGCTGAAGATGGCCCGACCTTGGACGAGCACCTCGGGCGCAGCAAGGCCTTCATCGATCGCTTTGTCGAATTATCGCCGGAGCAGGAAATCGAGCTGACCGCCGGATGGGTTCGCCACAAGTACCAGGCGAACTGGAAGATGCTTTATGAGAACGATACTGACGGTTACCACCCGGAGTTCACGCACGCATCTTTCCTGCAGGCGATTGACACTCAGGTGGTCGACTATGTTGGCAAGAAGGATATGCTTACCGAGCCGGTGATCAAGGACTGGGGCGATGGGCATACCGAACTCGAATTCGGCACCGGCTATCGACACAGTGGCAACCCGTTCGAATGGTTCGGCCGGGCGAGCCCAAGTAAGTTTCCCAATTATGTCGCGGCGATGGACGAGAAATACGGTGCCGAGCTGTCGTTGCAAAAGATGATCGACGGACCTCCCCACGCGATCATCTTTCCCAACCTGTTTATAGCTGAGTTGAGCGTCGTGATCTTTGAGCCGGTTTCTGCCGATCAATCAGTCCAATGGCACTGTCCAGCGTTTTTCAAGGGCGCACCGGAGGTCAATCGCAGGATGATCCGCCAGGCCGAAGGCGCGCTTGGCCCCGGCGGTTTCCTGGTCGCTGACGACCAGATCGTCGCTGAACGCAACCAGCAGGGCCTCATGGCGCGCAGCCCGCAGTGGCTAGACATCAGTCGCGGCATGGGTACCGAAATACCAGACGTGGAAAACGAGGGTGTGGTGATTGGTGAAATGGTCAGCGAGCTGACGAACCGGGCTTTCTGGGAGAAATACAAATCTCTCATGGATGTTGAGACAACAACCAATTCGCAGGGGACGGCCGAGTGACCGAGGTGTCTAAATTGCAGGGGCAGGACTGCCTGCTTGAAAACGGCCTTTCAAACGACGAAGAAAGGGCTCTCACGAACTTCATTCTGCTTGAAGCGCAGTATGCCGACGAATCCCATTATGAAGAATGGGAAGCCATGTGGTCCAGCGCTCCGGACGCAACCTATTGGGTGCCGAGGGGGCCTCATGCGCTTGACCCGGAGAAGCATGTCTCGCTGATCTTCGACAATCGCGCGCGACTTGCAACCCGCATCCGTCAGCTCAAGACCGGGTATCGTTTTGCCCAGATTCCAGTCTCACCGATGCGGCGGGTGGTGTCCAACATTGTCATGCGCCGATCTTCTAACGAGGACGCCGAGGGAGCGGATGTCTATGAAGTCGAATCGAATTTCGTTCTGGTCGAGATCGCCGTGCAGTCCACGAACAACCAGAATATCTGGGCCGGCCGCACGTTGCACCGGATTCGACGGGAGGACGGGCAGTTGAAGCTGCATTCCAAGCGCGTCCTGCTCGTCAACGGTGACGAGCCGATCGCAAGCATTGCCTTTCTGCTGTAGGCACTGATCGCAAGGTGACGCCCGTAAGGACAACAAGAGTCAATGGTGCCGGTGGCGTGACTCTGGTTGTGGATTCATGGGGTGAGCAGACGAACCCACCGGTCATCTTTCTGCACGGCGGCGGGCAAAACCGCCACTCGTGGCGCAGAACGGCCCAGCTCGTAGCGGGGCTTGGCTGGCACGCGACCGCATTCGACATGCGGGGCCACGGGGACACAGGCTGGCCGGAGGATAGACAATACGACCTTGCGGACTACGTTGCAGATGTCGAGGCGGTCGGGCGGATCATGGGGCGGTCTGCGGTTCTCGTCGGAGCGTCTCTGGGAGGAATCGTGGCCTTGCTGGCCTCTACCCGCGTCCCGAGCTCGGCGTCTGCTCTGGTGATGGTGGACGTGGGGCTGTCGGTCAATCCGGCCGGGTCACAGCGGGTGAAGAGCTTCATGCTCAGGCATGCGGAGACTGGTTTCGACTCATTGGAAGAGGCCGCCGAGGCCGTCGCCGGCTATCTGGACAATCGCACACGCCTGCGCACACCTGAAGATCTGAGGAAAAGCCTTGTCCGGAAGGACGGCCGATGGTTCTGGCGCTGGGATCCGAACATACTGACTTCGCCGGGAATGTCGCGCGTCGAGACTGGATCGCTCAAGCAGGTGGCGCACCAGCTTACCGTGCCGACGCTCCTGATCCGGGGCGGGTTAAGCGACGTCCTCGATGACGAGAGAGTCGCTGAATTCATCGAGAACGTACCCCACGCCCTTTATCGAATGGTCGATGACGCAACCCATATGGTTTCCGGGGATGACAACGACGCCTTTAACTCTGTCATCTGCGATTTCTTCGAATTTATTAAGCCATTGAATATTATCGAAAACACACGATAAACGGGAGAGACTGATGTTATTGCGCGATTATACGCGGCGTGCTGCGGCTAGTTACTGTGAAAAGACCGCTTTTGTCGATGGCGACATCCGCCGTGACTGGCGAAAGGTTGATGAACGAAGTTCCCGTTTCGCGAATGCCTTGCAGAAGCTTGGAGTGCGCAAGGGCGATGCCGTCTGCATTGTCGCCCACGAACACATCGAGGTTCTCGAGCATTGGCTGGCATGCGCCAAGATCGGCGCTGTGCGCGTCGGGATCAACTGGCGATACTCACCGCGCGAACAGGAACATATCATCCGCGACTCCAATGCCAAAGTGGTGCTGGTCCAGGCGAATTGCCATGAACAGATGTCGAAGTTTCTGCCGCAAGTGGAGAAGGAGGGCCGAATTCTTATCGGTTTCGGGCCCTCCCACGGACTGCGATACGATTTCGAAACGTTGATCGCCCAGCATCCGGACCGCCCGGACCACGTAGATCTATCCGCCGACGATTTGCTGGCCTACAGCTACACCACCGGAACAACCGGTTTGCCCAAAGGCGCGCTCTGGACACAATCCGCGGTCGTTGAGAGCATCATTCATTCCATTCTCAATCTCGGCTTGGCGCACGATGATATATGGCTGATGCCTGCTCCCATGCCGGGGGCACCAATATTGTTCAACACCTTCGGTGTCATCAACGGGATGACGACAACGCTTATAAATGGCGATTTTGCCCCCGACAAATACTGGGACATTGTCGAGCGGGAGCGGGTGACCGCTTCAGGCGGCGTTCCTACGATGATACGCCGTCTGCTTGAGGAATATGATACCGGGAAATACGACGCCAGTAGCCTGGTCAATCTGTTTTACGGCTCGTCTCCGATGCCTCCTGCCTTGACGAAACGCCTTTTCAATACGCTCGATTGCGAACTCATCCAGCCTTACGGATCGACGGAAACCGGCGGCTGGGTCACCTATCTTCGGCAGAAGGAGCATCGGCGGGCGATTGAGGACGGCAATCTCCAATTGCTGGAGTCTTGCGGGCGGCCCAGCCAGCACGCCGATCTGAAGATTTTTGATGAGGGCGGAAACGAAGTACCTGAAGGTGAGGTGGGCGAAGTCTGCGTCACCACCGGAACAAATACGATCGGCTATCACAATTTGCCGGAGGAAACCGAGAAACTGTACTTTGGCAAGTGGCTCCGCACCGGCGACCTTGGTTATAAAGATAAAGATGGTTATTACTTTCTTGTCGATCGACGAAAGTTTATGATAATTTCCGGCGGATACAATGTCTATCCTGTCGTTGTTGAAAATGTGCTCGCGGAACACAAGGCGGTCCGGGAGGTCAGCGTGATCGGAGCGGCGCATCCCGAGTGGGGCGAGGCAGTGACTGCGGTTATCTCACTCAAAACCGGCAAGAACGTCTCAAGTGCGGAACTGGTAGAGTTCGTGAGGCCGAAGCTGGGCAAGTGGGAGATTCCCAAGCATATCGAATTCATTGAGGATCTGCCCAGAGGAGTCACCGGTAAGATCGACAAGGTCGCTCTGCGCCAGCGTCTCAAGAACAGCCCTGAACTTCTGCCTTGGAACGAATGATGCCCGCAGCGAAAGCACCTTTGGACGGCATCAGGATCATCGATCTCACTCGGCTGCTGCCCGGACCGCTGTGCACACAATATCTGGCGGACATGGGCGCGGAAGTGATCAAGATCGAGCATCCGAACGGCGGGGATTATGCCCGCGCGGCGCTCGATGCGGCACCCGGCGAGCCGGCGACGACCTCCGCGTTCTTCCAGACTGTGAACCGTTCCAAGCACAGCGTCACGCTCGATCTTTCAGATGCCGGTCAGCGCACGCAACTGATCGACCTGGTGCGGGACGCCGATGTGCTGGTCGAAAGCTTCAGGCCGGGCGTCGCCGCCCGCCTGGGAATTGGCTATCCTGAAATGTCAGCCATCAATCCAGGCCTCGTTTACGTATCGATAACCGGGTACGGCCAGTCCGGCGTCCTTCGTGACAAGGCCGGTCACGATCTGAATTATATCGCCTATTCGGGGCTTCTCGATCAACTGCGGGATCGGGAGGGCGAGCCTGTTTTCCCGGGCTTTCAGATAGCTGATGTTTTCGGTGGATCGTTGCACGGCGTTGTGTCTGTGCTGATGGGCCTGGTTTCGAGACAGCGGTCGGGGCGCGGACGCTACGTCGACGTGTCGATGACGGACTGTTGCAAACTCTTGAACATTGGTTCTTTGACGATGACTCAGGGTCCAGCATCACTGCTCGACGGCAGCTTCGCCTGTTACCAAATCTATCGCACGTCCGATCGCCGACACCTTACCGTCGGCGCTGGCGAGCCGAAGTTCTGGCATAATCTTTGCGCAGTTCTGAAGCGCCCTGACCTCGAAGCCCATCAATTCGATGTTGATCGGCAGCCCTGGCTAAAGGGGGAGCTTGCGGCGCTTTTCGAAAAGCACACATTGGAGCAATGGTGTGCCAAGCTGTCGGAGGCAGACTGTTGCTTCGCCCCCGTGCTCTCCGTCGCGGAAGCGATGCAGGATGCGATGCCCGAAAGACATCCGGAGGAGGTTCTGTCCGCCGGACTGAAGATCGGGCTCCCGATCGGGATAAGCGATCACGCACCCGACATGGACGCGGTTTCGCCAGAGCTTGGTGAGCATAATTCACGCTACTTTGGGCAGGCCGATCGTCCGCTTACAAACCGTCACGAGCGGGCTGATCGTGCGGCCGACGCTGCGCAGACCGGAGGTGCAGCATGAACGCCGCCAACTTCGCCACGGTCGAGCTGCGGATCGAAGGTCCGCGTGCCTTTGTCGATTTAAATCGTCCCGAAAAGCGCAATGCAATGTCGCCGCAATTGCACGAGGACATGCACAAGGCACTGGATGCGGTTGAGCAAAGCGGCGACGTGAGGGTTCTTGTCATCACCGGACGCGGCGACAGCTTCAGTGCGGGTATGGATCTCGAGGAGTATATTCTCGACAATTTCAACGATCCGGATGCCTTTATCCGCACGAGCGACAGGGCGCTGTCATGGATGCGGCGCCTCAAGAACTTTCATGGCGTCACGATTTCTGCGGTCAATGGATGGTGTGTCGGTGGGGGGATGCTTGTGGCCGGGCTGTGCGATTTGTCGATCGCTGCTGCGGACGCGAAATTCGGCCTTTCCGAGATCAATTTCGCCGTGATTCCCGGCGCGGGCCTAACGTGGATGGTCGCACGTAACGTGCCGCGCAAGGCTGCTCTCTATTATCTGCTGACCGGTCGTTTGTTCGATGGCAACAGGGCAGCGGAGATTGGCCTCGTGAACTATTCGGTTCCGGCCAAGGATCTGCGCGATGAGGCGGATGCGCTGTCGGCTGAAATTGCCGCGAAGAACACTCACGCCGCCGTCGCGATCAAGCGCGTTTTTGAACGAACCACCGACATGGCATTCGACGAGGCCGTGGAGTGGGAAATGGCCAAGTTTTTCGAGCTCTCCTACGCCACGCGGCAGGAGTGGCTTGACGTGGCGTTGCGTCAGTTTTCGCAGAAGAAATTCAAGCCGGGGAAAGAAAACTACGCGCCGGAATAAACAGTCTATGAACTGGCGATCTGAGATAAACGCCAGCACAATGGCGGGAGAAAGAAAACATGAGTCTGTCAAGTAGGGAGTTCGCGTTCTTCTATGAAGGACTGGAGCGAGGTGAGCTCCTGATGCAGTCTTGCGCCGACTGTTCGTCGATTCGCAATCCACCCACCACGATGTGTCAAAAGTGCGGAAGTTTCGATTGGGAGCCGGTCAGAATGAGCGGGAGGGGAACGGTCTATAGTTATACGGTTCATCATTACCCCCCCCTGGAAGGCTTTTCCTTACCGCACCCGGTTGGCGTCGTCCAACTCGAGGAGGGCGTGAGAGTGGTCGCCGGCCTGGACGGGCTGGAGATAGCCGACGTCGAGATCGAGAAACCGGTGAAGGTGGAATTCATACAACGCAATGGCCAGGCCTCATTCCGGTTTGGTCCGGCATAGCGATGGACGGCAGAAGGACAGATATCATGATCTCTGACAAAGCCGCGATTGCAGGCATAGGTGCCACCGAGTTTTCCAAGAACTCAGGTCGCAGCGAATTCCGGCTTGCATCGGAAGCAGTCAAGGCGGCGCTCGATGACGCCGGGGTAAGTGCTTCAGAAGTTGATGGCCTATGCACCATGACGGTCGACAACAACTCGGAAGCTGAAATTGCCCGTGCGATCGGTGCGGGCGAACTGAGCTTTTTTTCGCGGATCGCCTTTGGCGGCGGCGGAGCCTGCGCGGTAGTGCAGCAAGCTGTTCTTGCGGTCGCTAGCGGTCTGGCGAATGTCGTCGTTTGCTACCGTGCGATGAACGAACGGTCACAGTACCGCTTCGGCGGACCGCTCATCGGCGCCCCGCTGACCAGTGAGGGCGAGGTCATGGCCTATCACACGCTGCATGGTCTCTCCACCGCAGCCGCTCTGGTTGCGGTGATGATGCGTCGCTATATGAAAAGCTATGGCGCAACCCGACTTGACTTCGCCAATGTCACCATTGCGGCGCGCAAGCATGCGGCCCAGAATCCTGCCGCCTTTTTCTATGGCAAGCCGCTCACGCTCGACGAATATCTGAACTCCCGGATTATCGCGGACCCGCTGCATCTCTACGATTGCTGCCAGGAAAGCGACGGCGCAGTCGCGCTCGTCATCACTAGTTCGGCAAGGGCAAGGGATCTCAGAAGAAAGCCGGTGCTGGTCCGGGGCGCTGCGCAGGGAGCGGGCCGTGGCTCGATCCCGCTGATGAACTTCTATGGCGAGGATATCGTCCCCTTCGATGACACCCGCATAGTCTCTGACCAGCTCTATCGCATGTCGGGTCTGTCGCCGGGCGATATGGATGCAGCGATTATTTACGATCACTTCGGCCCGACCATCCTCCCTGCGCTTGAGGCGAGTGGCTTCTGCGCCCGCGGAGAAGCCAAGGATTTCATCAAGGGTGGTAATATCGAGATCGGAGGCGGGCTGCCTGTGAACACTCACGGGGGGCAGATCGGTGAAGCATATATCCACGGTATGAACGGGATCGCCGAAGCGGTCCGACAGGTCCGCGGCACCGCTGTCAATCAAGTCGCCAATCTCAGCAACATCATGGTGACATCGGGTGGAGGTGTGCCGACCAGTGGCCTGATACTCGGGATATAATACATTTCCGAACGTTTTGTAGCGCAATAATAGAGCATCTAAAAGATAAGTTATTTAACAAAATTTTTATGGAGGGAAAGAAATGAAAAATTATAAATTATTTATTATGTCCACGGTGCCTCTTTACGGATTTCATCTTGGTAGCGAAGTTGCCTATGCGCAAGAAAACCCAGATGGAGCGGCCATACAGTCGCCGGCGGCATCATCGACAGTCTCGGAACCGGCCGAGCGTGCCGGAGGCCTGGAGGAGATTGTCGTGACCGCCACCCGGCGCGAGGAACGTCTGCAAGACATCCCTGTTACTGTCACCGCCGTGACCAGCAAGACGCTGAGCGCTGCCGGCATTGTTGATGCGCGCAGTCTGACCCAAGTTATTCCCGGCTTTACCGGCAACCGAACCGCGTCGGTAATACAGCCAGTCATTCGCGGTGTCGGGTCCGGGGGCGTTTCTGTTGGCGACGAACCGAATGTCGCAACCTATATTGACGGGGTCTATCAGCCCGACGCCTTCTCCAATTCACTGGAACTTGTTGAAGTCGAACGTGTCGAGGTGTTGCGCGGTCCGCAAGGAACGGTGTTCGGTCGAAACGCGACGGGTGGCCTGATAAACGTCATTACGCCGGACCCGGGTTTCATTACCGACGGGAGAATTTCGGCCCGCTTTGGTCGCCTTCGCAACGATGCGAACGAATACGATCTGCGCGGCTATGCAACAACCGGATTAACGGAAAATGTCGCCATCGATTTCGCTGGCCTCTATCGCCAGACCGAGCATTATATTCCCGAGTTGTCCACAGGACGCAATCTTGGGGGAATCAAGGTCGTCGATCTGAGAAGCAAACTTCTCTTCGAGCCAAGTGATAAATCGCGATTCATTCTTACAGCAAACTACACGAGGCAGCGTAGCAACGTAAACGCGACACAGCCGCTAGACAACAATACGGCCGGCCGCGGATATGAGGGGGTCATCATACCCGAAAATCCCTGGGAGTCGTCCCTGTCGATCACGCCGCGTATTGATTACGAACGCTTCAGTGCATCGCTTCGTACACGCTTCGAACTGAAACATTTTGATATCGAAACAACCACTGCGTTCATGCACAATGTTGGTAGGCAAGACGCGGATGCGGATTCTACCAACGCCGATCTGGGCACAATCAAATTCCCGCTCGAAGTGCAGGCCGAAAGCCAGGAAATTCGGGCGCTGTCGACAGGCGCTGGCCCGTTCAAGTGGATTGTCGGCTTCTATGCTTTCCATCTGGACGCTTCGATGTCTCCAATCGAACTCGCAAACTCACCGGGTCCCGGGTTGCCACTCAGGCTGACCACATTAAGCCCGGAAACCGAGACCACGTCGTTCGCAGGGTTCGCAGAGGGCACGATGCAGTTGACCGACCGGATCTTCCTAACGCTGGGTGGGCGTTACACGACCGAAAAGAAGGAATTCCAGCAGGCAGTGAATGGAAATCCCCTGCCTTATGGCCGGGTTCACAAGCGCTTCAACAAGGCGACATACCGCACCGCACTACGGTACGAACTCACCGATTCGGCAAATATTTATGCAAGTTACGGCACCGGCTACAAGAGCGGCGTCTACAACGTGGTTTCAACTGCCAGTACTCCGGTTAATCCGGAACTTATAAAAGCTGCAGAGGTTGGACTGAAAGCCGATCCAATGCCTTGGCTGAGAACGAATCTTTCTCTGTTCCATTATTGGTACACAGACCTCCAGGTCCAGGCCCGTACTGCCGACGGCAACAGCTATGTCCTGCAGAATGCTGCCAATGCGAAAATTTACGGCGGCGAACTTGAAACCACGATCCTGCCAACCGACGATTTCACAATTCGGGCGTCGGTAACCTATAATCACGGCACGTATAATCGGTTCCCCAATGCACAGGATTTCATTCCCCTTCCAGGCGGAGGCAACCAGGTTACGTCGAGCGACGCGGCTGGAAAATCACTGATTCGGGCGCCGGAATTTACCGGAAACCTCGGCCTTGATTGGACTACTATCGTTCAAGACGGTGCGTTGGGGGCCACGGTCAATATTTTCTACAGTGATCGTGTCTACTATGACTTCCTTAACAGGTTCTCCCAGGATCCGTATGCTTTAGTTAACGGAGAAATTTCGTGGACCACGCCAAACGATCAGTTTAAATTTACCTTGTGGACAACCAATCTGACAAATGCCAAGGTCGCACAACAAATTAGACAAGGTGCCTTGGCCACGGATATTCTCTACGAGAAGCCTAGGACCATTGGATTGGGTGCCGAGTTCAAATTTTAGACAGAGCACGTGGCCTACTGGCGGTCTGGTGGACACCTGGATAAGGTGTTTTCACCGGACCGAAAGCATCTCTGTATGTGTCTGACCCGGAATTAAATTGAGTGGTATCGGTAGTTTGGTGTCCCACGCGAGGAGAAAACCCCCCGACTTCAGTCGGGTGCTGGCTTCAGCCTTCGACTCGGCCACTAGCCAGTATCCTCGGGAAAGTGAGACCGCCTGGAAGGCGTGAAGTCTCACTTTCCCGAGGATACTGGCTATGGAGCATTCAACCGGCAGTCACATGAAATTCCATCATCGCTACCATATCGTCTGGTCGCCCAAGTACCGATACAAGGTGCTGCACGGCGACGTGCGCCTTAGAGTGCGCGAGATCATCCGGCAGGTCTGCGGCGAGATGGGCGTGACCATCGTCAACGGAGTACTGTCTCGCGATCACGTCCACCTGTTCGTCGAGATCCCGCCGCATGTCTCGGTCAGCGACATCGTGCGCCGCGCCAAGGGCCGCTCATCACGCAAAATCCAGCAGGAGTTCGAGCACATCCGCAAACGTTATTGGGGCCAACGCTTCTGGCAACGCGGCTACTTCGGGGGCCACCTCCGGCAACATCACCGATGACGTGATCAACAATTATCTGAATGAGCATGCCGCAAAGGACGGCTTCAGCCCCTCCGCATGATCCTACATGGAGTAATCGCGGGAGCGAGTCGCCTTGAAGGCAGTTATGCGTGGAAGCGGGTGACTGTTCCCCGATAAGATGGAGATACGGGCTCACGACTGGAGTCGGGCCCAGGCATCTAACGGAGAACAGTCATGAAAGAGTATATCGGACTTGATGTATCGTTGAAAAAGACAGCAGTTTCTATTCGCCGCGATGGTAAGCGGGTGTGGCGCGGCAAATGCGCTTCAGATCCGAAGATCATTGCGGAACTCGTTCGAAAGCGCGCTCCAGCAGCTGAACGGATCGTCTTCGAAACAGGCCCCTTATCGGTTTGGTTCTATCACGCGCTGATACTTGAAGGGCTGCCTGCGATCTGCATTGATGCGCGCCATGCTGCCGGAGCACTTGGCATGACCCCCAACAAGACTGATGCCAATGATGCTGATGGCTTAGCTCAGCTTGCCGAGATTGGGTATTACAAGGCTGTACGGGTCAAGGGTTTCGACAGTATGCTCGCGCGCACGCTGGTCACAGTGCGCACGCGGTTGGTGCGGATCACGGTTGAGCTGTCCAACCAAATTCGTGGGATAATGAAGACATTCGGCCTTGTTGTCCCAGCCGGTCAAGGCAATGTTTTCGATCAGAATGTCCGTCATTTGGTAGACGATCAGGATGAATTGGCAAAAATCATTCTACCTTTGCTTGCAGCCTGGCGGAACATGCGTGAGCGAACAGCTGAACTTAGCCGAAAGCTCGTCGCCGATGCGCGTCAAAGTGAAGCGTTGGTTGCCAGTAGGCTGCGGATCTGGTTCGACATCTGGATCGTCATCTTCAGAATCTGATGGCGTGCGGCGACCAGAGTGCAGACGAGCATGCTATCAAAACTCTTCACGCGAACCTCGCGAAAAAATCCAACCTCTGAAAGATGGGCAAGTCCATCCGCATCGGTCTTATTCGGAGCCATGTCGAGCGCGGCTTTGGCGTGACGCGCGTCAATACAAATTGCTGGTACAGCTTCAGCCGTCAGCGCATGATAGAACCACAGCGACAGCGGCCCTGTTGCGAAAACGACGCGCTGTGCATCGCGCGCATGCTTACGGATGGTGACCGCTATAAGCTCAGGATCAGACCGGCATTTGCCGCGCCAAACCCGCTTGCCGCCTTGGCGGACCGAGATGAAAGTGTCTTTCAAAGACACGTCAAGACCGATATATTGTTCCATGGTTGTCCTCCGTTCGATGCATGGGCCCGGTGACAATCGTGAGACCGCATTTGCATCCTATCGGGGACGCCCAACTTTCCAACACTCGCAGTATCGTGCAACCGATCACGACCCCGCGCTTGCCCTACGTTTTGCTCGGTCACTGACCACATTATGTCACGTTGGCATCGATTGCGAGCGGGCAGATGCCGCCCAGATATGAATGGCGCCGGCGAGTACTGTAAAATCGGTTGATTTAATGGCAGATCGCAGCTTCTGCCAACCTTCAGGTTGGCCATTTCTGCTGCAAAATCATCGGCAAGCCCGTTCGCCGCAACGCTAAGCCGGTGGTGGCTGTCAGTCGTCACCTTGTTCTTGCGTGTGCGAACCGGCTTGATCTCGTTGATCCGCATCTACCGGTCAATCCGGCGCCGCCGGACACAATATCTACTGGTGTAATGGCGCAAACCCGATGGCCATGTCATAATAACCATTCGCCAGGTCAACAAAAACAGTTTCGCCATCCGGGGGTTTCACCTTTCGAGCGCGCGCCTAGCTACTGCTTCGACCTTTTCGCAATAGGGTCGCGCTTGCCACTCCCATCGCGATCAATGCGGCAGCCACGATTGGCGCGCCACTCTGTGCGCCAATCGTGCGGAATAATAGTGCGGCCATCAAGGCACCGAGCGTCTGGCCGATCAACCGTGACAACGACAGCATTGCCGATGCAGCTCCCGAACGCGAGTGAGGCGCGGTTGCCAGCATGCTATGGTTGTTGGGAACCTGGAAAATTCCAAAACCGATGCCGCAAACTGCCGCAGCCAAAACTATCAGGAAAGTTGAGACGCCCGGCTGCATTAACGAAAGCAAGATTGCTCCGCCTGCGAGTATAATTAGGCCCGCACCGCACAGCCAGGCTGATGGATAGCGATTAACCAGGCGACCGGAGACGAACGCGGCGATCATGATACCAAGCGGCAAGGGGACCATCAGCAGGCCGATTGCGTCTGGTTCGAATTGAAACCGCTGCTGGAGAATGAAGGGAAATGACAATGTGATCAGTATCATCACGGCGTATGCTGCTGCCGACATTGCATAGGCTTTACGCAACGAACCCAGCTTCAGCAAATCCAGAGGCACCATCGAATCTGGGCGGGTGGAGGTGCGTTTTCCGAGGAGAAAAATGGCTGGGATCGCGATACAGACTTCAAGCAACGTCCAGCCTGAGACGGTATTCTGGGCAAAGTCGTTAAGAGCCAGGAAGATCGCGGCAAAACCCACGGCGGACAGTAGCGCCGAAGAGTGTTCAAAAGGTTGCCTGGCCGCGGCCGTCGAGGGAATTGCCCAAATCCCGAGCGCAAGTGAAAGCAGCCCAAACGGAAGGCCCACGGCAAAAACAGCATGCCAACTTGCTAATGACAAGACAAGTGCACCAACAGCCGGTCCCGCGGCCGAGGCAATCGAAACCGCTATGGTATTGTAGCCAATTCCACGCGGGATGAATTCGGGGGGATAGATTGTCCGAACCAATGCCCCGCTGACCACCATTACCGCCGCCGCGCCAATTCCCTGGACGAAGCGCGATATTGCGAGAACTGGAAGGTTGGTGGCTAAGATACTGCCAGAGGCTGCAAGCATAAAAAGTACGATTCCTGCCAGATAGACCTTTTTGTAGCCGAGGATTTCACTTGCCTTGGCCATTGGCAAAAGTGCGATCACGATGGCAATCTGAAAGGCATTTATGGCCCACACCGATTTTGCTGCGGTAACCTCCAGGCCCTTGGAGATAAATGGCAGGGCAACGCTGGCGATCGATACGTCCATTATGGTAAGAAATATAGCGCACCAAATCGAAAGTGCTGCCCAGAGACGACGAGGTGCCGGAAGTCCAGTTATGGTTTGGGCTCCGTCCGGTCTATTTGGCGGCCGCCCTTGGGGCGTCCCATCTTTCGCAATCATGTCTTTTGTTGCTTTTGGTCTTTCGCCCAACCTGTGGCACTCCCTACTCAATATGGCGGTCCCCGTCGCGTCAGCCGTGAAGAAGGAAGCAAACGGGAGGTTCTGTTCCGTTTGCCTTCAGAATATATGGCACAAACTGGAAATAGACCTGCGGGTTTCAGCAGAAGGCACTCAGGGCGAACGACAGCCGGTTTTTCTGTCCTTCGCCCTGAGTGCCTGCCTGATAATCGGCTTCTCTCGGGTCGCCTGGCGTAACGTTCTAACTGGGGGCCGTGTAGGTCCACACTTCAATCTCGTGCGGGCCACGCGGATGCCAGACCTTGAACGTATTGGTACCGTAAAGGAACGAGCAGCTAGGGAAGATCGAGCAGTTCCAGTGGCCAACATAAAGTTCTTCACGCTCCGGTCCGAACTTTCGGCCAACTTCAGCGCGGGTGTCGGCAAGGTATTTTGCCCAGCCATCGCGCTTGACATGGATCGCCGCGGCGGCGTTGTTGATCACTCCGAAGCCATGCCCGTGCCGGGTCGTGAACTGATAGCCCAGATTTTCAAAGGGCAGGTCCGCCCGGTTCCCGGCCAGACCGGCAAGTTCGCCGCCGATCCCGGCCAGGGCGCCGGCGTGGGTCCAGCCGACATGGTAGCCATCGCCGACGAATTCTCAGTCGGCACTTCCCAGTTGCAGGCCAGAATGCTTTTCATCGGCGGACCCAGCAGCTCCAGCCCGCCTCCGGCACCTTCCCAGATCGTATCGAAACACCAGCGAAATTCGCCCAGATATTCCTCCAGGCCCGGAGCGTCAGCATCGCCGCGGCCGAAAATGAAGCCCTTGCACGTCTCCACCCGGACGTGCTTGGCGCCGAGTTGCTCTTTATCGAGCTGTCCATGGCAGCACCGTGTTTCAAGCGGAACATCAACGAGGCTGCCATCCTGGCCGAACACCCAGCCGTGGTAGTTGCAGACGAACGCCTTGGCATTGCCGCTGTCGGCATGGCAAATCTGGTTGCCCCGGTGCGTGCACGAATTGATGAACGCCCGGAATGAGCCATCTTGCTGATGCGACAGGATGACTTTGTCTTCGGCCATATAGGAGGTGATGAAATCGCCGGGCTTGGGAAGGAGCGACTCGTGGCCCAGAAACAGCCACGAATGCGCAAAAATACGCTCGAGCTCAAGATCATAAACGTCCTTGTCCCAGAAAATCTCGCGCGACTGATTCGATTCGGCATTGTCGACAAGGTTGGAGATTCCAGGCATACTTCTCTCCGTACAGCTCTCTTGGCTTGAACCTGGCAAGTTCAGGCGCTATAGGCAATGCGATGCACTATATGCAAAAAATTGCGCTTGCGCAAGAGCAGTTTGGCCTATTTGGATCTTGGTTTTGAGCACGCTTGTCCGTGGTTTCTGCGCGTGGCGAGAGGTGCGATCGGCGGTCTGGAACTCGCCAACCTTGCTGCTTTGCCTGGCATCCTTCTTCTGGGCCTTGAACCCGATTGTCGGCCGCGCAGCGCGCGACTTGATCTCGCCCCTGTCGCTTGCATTCTGGAGATGGGTGGTTGCTTTTCTGTTCGTGCTTCCTTTCGCCTGGCGACATTTCAAGAACGATAGGCAGAACCTGCGCGAGTCATGGCCGGGGCTTGTGCTGCTCGGTTTTTTTGGTGTCGGGCTGTTCAGCTATCTCGTCTATTCGGCGCTACAGTATACTACCGCAACCAACAGCCTGATGTTGCAAGCCATCATGCCGATCATGACGATGGTGATACCTGCGGTTGTATTTGGGGAGCGGTTGCGTCCACTTCTTGCTCTCGGCGCCGGACTATCGTTTGCGGGGGTCGTGTGGATCGTCACTAAAGGGCACCCGTTTGCCCTGCAACTGAGCGCCCTTAACCGCGGGGATTTGCTCGCCGTCACAGCTGTATTCCTTTATTCGGCCTACGCCACCTTCCTGCGCAAGGCGCCGGCCGTGCATCACCTCACCTTGCTCGCCGTCCTTTTTGCGATCGGCGCAGCATCGCTGGCAATACCCTACTTCACCATGCTGGCCAGCATGGGCCTGTCGTTGCCGCCGACCGAAGTGGTGGCTGCTGTGCTGTATGTCGGGATATTTCCCTCGCTTGCCGCCTATGGCCTGTTCAACCGTTCGGTAGTGCTGATCGGATCGGTTCGCGCAGGGGTTTACATGAACTTGCCGACGGTGTTCGGGGTCGGACTCGCCATACCGCTCCTTGGTGAATATCTATCTTCATATCATTTTGTGGGCGCGATCATGATCATCGCCGCGATCGCCATTTCACATCGGAAGCCCCCCGAACCTTCGAATACGTAACCCAGGATGCTTGAAGCCATGACCAAAAAACAGCACAATCAGTCATATGCCGATGCGTTTCGTCACGCTGCCGAAGACCCTGAAGGCTTTTGGGCGAACGCCGCGCAGGCGATCGACTGGTTTTCCGAGCCCCGGCTGGCCTATGACGAAGACAAGGGCTGGTTTTCCGACGGGATTCTCAACACCTGCCACAATTGCCTGGACAGGCATGTCCTGGCCGGTCGCGGCGACGCAGTTGCACTGAACTACGACAGCCCCGCTACCGGTGCCTTTCGCAGCTTCACCTATTCACAGCTGCTGGACGAAACGGGACGGGTGGCGGCGATGCTTGCCAGCCTGGGTGTGTCGAAGGGCGACCGGGTCGTCATCTTCATGCCGATGGTGCCCGAGACGGCCTTCGCCATGCTGGCTTGCGCGCGTCTGGGTGCGATCCATTCGGTGGTTTTCGGCGGATTCGCCGCACCGGAACTAGCCAAGCGGATTGATGATGCGAAACCCAAAGTGATCCTGACCGCCTCGTGCGGGATCGAAGGGGCGAGGGTCATTGCCTACAAACCTTTGGTCGATGAGGCGGTCGAACTTTCGTTGCTCGGAGTCGAACATGTCGTCCTTCTGCAGCGCGAGCGGCTGGCGGCCAACCTTGGCCATGACCGGGATATTGACTGGCGGGAACTCCGCAACCGCACCGCAAGCGATGCAATGCCAGCCTGTGTGCCGCTCGCTTCGACGGAACCGCTCTATATCCTCTACACCTCGGGAACTACCGGAATTCCCAAGGGTGTCGTGCGCGACAATGGAGGCCATGCCGTTGCGCTTTCGTGGTCCATGGAGAACATCTATGGCATTGGTTCGGGTGACGCCTTCTGGGCGGCATCGGACGTTGGCTGGGTCGTTGGCCACAGTTACATCGTCTATGGGCCCTTGCTGGTGGGAGGAACCTCTGTTCTATTCGAGGGAAAACCGATTGGCACGCCCGATGCGGGCACCTTCTGGCGGACGATTGCACGTAACAAGGTCAAGACCTTCTTCACCGCACCCACTGCGATCCGGGCGATCCGCAAGGAAGATCCCGAAGCAAGATTCCTGAAAGAGATCGGCACGGGCGACTGCCGCGCCATCTTCCTCGCAGGTGAACGCGCGGACCCCGCAACGATTGACTGGCTTGAGCGGGAAAGCGGGCTGCCGGTGATTGATCACTGGTGGCAGACCGAGCTGGGCTGGCCTGCCATCGCCTCATGTTTCGCGATGGGCGATTTGCGGCGCAAACCAGGCAGCGCGGGGCTAGCAGTGCCCGGTTACAAATTTGCAATTCTGCGCGACGATGGCAACGCGGTAGACGAAGGCGAAAGCGGCAACGTTGTCATTCGAACGCCTCTGCCGCCTGGTGCCTTTCGGACGCTGTGGAACAACGAGGCTGATTTTGCGAAAAACTTCGCCAGTTTTCCCGGCTATTACGAAACGGGCGACTCCGGCCATCGCGACAAGGGCGGCTATCTCTATATCATGGGCCGGACAGACGACATCATCAACGTCGCAGGCCATCGTCTTTCGACCGGGCAGATCGAAGAGATTATTGCTGGCCTTGCGGATGTCAACGAATGCGCGGTGGTCGGCGCAAAAGACCCTGTCAAGGGCATGGCACCGGTCGCATTCATAACCGCACAGTCTGGGGCAGCGGATGAAGGCGCGATTGCCGGACTTGCAATCTCGGCCGTGCGCGCTGAATTGGGTGCCGTCGCGGCATTAAAGACCGTGTATGTGGTTGATCAATTGCCGAAGACCCGATCGGGAAAGATCCTCCGCAATCTTCTGCGCAAGATCGTTGATCGCGAACCTTTCAGTGTGCCGCCAACGATCGATGACCCGGCCATACCCAATGCTATCGCCGCGCGGTTAGATGAAGATTGATCCTCAGCTAGACAAGTCTTGAAAAGTCGCTATCGAACCATACCTACCGAAGACCTCCGCGCGACAATCCGGTTCCAGGAGTTTGCGCAAGCAGATGAACCCACTTCGCGTCGCTGATCATCTTTTCAGACGAACCCGTGCACAAGAATTTTGTTCGACTCCGACCCACAATTGAGGGAATGCGTCTGGCATCTCACTCATCATCACCATAGTTGATAAACTGGAAAATCATGGACCACGATATGAAGAAAGTTGGTGAAGAATTTGAAAATGGGTTCAAAGAAGATAATGATAAAAGAAAATCCATTCAGTCAGTTGAAATTGGGGTGCGCGTTTTACTGGCTTTAGTGGAGACCGGAGGAGATGAGGGGGCCTTTCTCCGCGAAGTAGCAGACCATTCAGGTCTGTCCCGCAGCCAAGCCCACCGGTATTTGCTTTCGTTTGTGAATACCGGGGTGGCGGAACAGGACGAAAGGAGCGGGCGGTATTATTTGGGGGGGCTCACGGTCCGTCTGGGCTTGGCGGCAATGGCACGGCTGGACACCGTGCGCATAGCCGCGGAGCATTTGGAAGATCTTTTGGCAGAAATGAAAACCACCGGCTTGCTTTCCGTGTGGGGCGATTACGGGCCAACTGTCATTCGCTGGATCGATGGTGGAATGCCGCTGTTTACATCTCTGCACACGGGATCGGTCTTGCCAATGCAGACATCGTCGACCGGCATTCTCTTTCTGACGCATTGCTCTCCTGAACAGACCAAGGAACGGGTCGAATACGAGCGGGCGGAGGGTCTTGTCGTCGATGACCTCGAACTTGCCGCCCAGATTGACGAGGCCAGGCGGGTAGGTTTCGCTAGGACTTACGGAACTGTCGTACCGGGACTATCGGCGACGTCGGTGCCGGTCCTGGATTCTCAAGATCGCTTGGTCGCGACGATGAGTATTTTGGCCCGCGCAGACCAAAAGACGTTTTTCAGCAAGGCTAAGATCGATCGGATAATTGATGTGGCGCGCAGTGCTAGCATGGCAATAGGTTGGCAGCGTAAGCCTTGATGGCCAAGGTCGATGCCAATGAACTGCTCTTCAGAATACCTCGTTCTCTTTATCTCGTCCATCCATCGCTGAGGGCCGGACTTTAGACGGACTGGGATGAAATCCGCGGGGGCACGTCTGCCACGTTGACCCTCTTGATCCGCTTGTCCGTCTTCGGAAGGGCGGGGTAGGGTAAATGCCGGGTAATACCCGATCTGCTGCAGAGAAGACGATGAAAAGAGAGAAAACCATTGACGAATTCTGGCAATTTTCGCTGGAAGTATATGCAAGACCGCAAGTCGCTGACCTGTGCCTGGGTCTGCAGGACGAGCATGGTTTCGACGTCAACATTTTATTGTTATGTCTATGGATGGCGCAAGGCGAGGGCCGGGCTATCAGCCAATCGGAGATCGGCGACCTGCTGGGAGGTGTTGCTGCATTGAACGAAAACATGGTCTGGCCGCTGCGCGGTGCGCGGCGGTGGGCCCGGTCGTGGCTTCAGCAGGCACCGGACCTGCAAGCAGTAGCTGCGAGAGACAAGCTTTACACCAGCCTGAAGGCGACCGAGCTCCAGATGGAGCACCAGATCCAGATCGAACTGGTCCGATGTCTTGCCAATGATGGCGAGCAACAGGGCCAACGACAGGGCCTGTCCGCACAATCCGCCGCGCGTTTGAGCATGGAGGCCTATCGCGCGGCGATTGCAGCTCCGGAGGGCACTTCCGCGTTGCTGATGCGGTTGGCCCTCAAGGCGCTTACTTAGTCGGCATCGCCGGTGTCGTCACGGGCAGTTCTGCACTCATGATATGAGCGTAAATCTCATCGATCTCCGCGTCGCTCAGCTCAGTTGGCCGGAATGGCGGCATCTCGATGAGCCCCTGACGCACGATCGCGCGCAAATATTCCAGCTCAAGATCGTCTCTGCCGATCAGCGATGCCACCGGTCGTCCCGCTTGTTCAAGCAGCATGGTTCCAGGGTGACCCGGGCCGGGATCATGGCATCCCGCGCACATCAAAGCGTAATTTTCTGCGCCGTCGGGTTTTTCGGCCGTCGGGTCGCGGTTGCAGGCGCTCAATATGACCAGGAGCGAAATGGCGATCAGTCTTTTCATTATGCCTCTAACTCGATTGATTGCAGGGCAGATCAGGCGGACGCAAACAGCGCAGTTGGGTCAAGGGCCTTTTTGACCCTCGTGTGGAGTGTCGAAAGTCCGCCCGAAGCGAATGTCTTGTCGACCGTGGCGCGCAGGCCCGGTTCGGTGAATACCTGCCCGAATCCGGCCTCCGCCTGTGCCCCGATCAAGGCTTCGGCACAGGCGCGAGCGCGCGCTGCGCTGGACTTGTCCGAGCCAGTGCTAGGGAGGAACTGGCGGTGGTTGGCTGAACGCCATATGGCGACAGCTTCACTGACCATATCGAAACCATGCTCTGCGCAGATATCGCGTGAAAGCTCGTAGAGACGCATCGCGTCTTCACCATCGACCGGGCTAACCGGGTTGACCGTCAGCGCCTGGTTGCCGCTCCACTGTGCGATTGCTGCCGGAGGGCTGGCCACAGCGCCTGTCATAGTCCCCATTCGCCATGACCAGAGCCGGGGATCAACGCCCCGACCGTCTGCGATGACTTTCGCCCCGGGGACCGATCCGAATGCACCGTTGACGAGATCCCACAGGATCGAGACGTTGTCTGGCAGCCCGTAGAGCGAGCCGTAGAGATTCCAGTACCCCACACCCAGCGCCTTGCCAGCCGCTTCGACGGCGCTGGCCGCCATCGGGCCCTGACCGGCGTAGTCGCTGCGCTTCTTGCCGAGCAATGCAGCTTCATGCAGGGCGTTGCCCACAGCCACGCCGTTGGCCACGACCATGTTCAACTTGAGCGGGCCGAGCACATCGAGCAGCGGAGCCAGCCCGTCCTCGCGCTCCATGGTGACCATGAACGTCTTGAAAGCAGGCGGTTCCGGCATCAGCCACGTGCCGACCTTGATCGGCACGGCGAAATCGGATTGTGTGAACAGTCCGTCGACCCACGGACCATAGCCGAACTTGAACAGCTGCCAGCAGGTGCTCTTGGGCATGGCACCCATGCCGGTGCGGACCAGCCTGCCATCTGCCAGCATCACCTCAAGGCCGCACTGCATCAGACTATGATCAGAATAGGGCGTATAGCCCGCGCTGCGTTCCACGAAGCTGGCGGCTACGCTCGCGTCGGGATTGCCGGGGAAATCCACCCACAGCTTGAAATTCTTGCTTTTGATATGGGCATCAAGCTCGCGGAAGGTAACGCCGGGTTCGACCAGGCAATAAGCCAGTTCCTCGTTCACCTCCAGAATTAGGTTCATGCGCTGCAAATCAAGCACGATAACCTTGTCCAACCCGGTTTTCTCAAGCCCGTGCGCGCCATTGCACATAGGCTGCAATATACCGCCAGCGTCTTTCGCCGCACTTAGCGCAACTGCCAGCTGCGCCTCATTTGCTGGCAAGACAACGCCGGCCGGAATGGCGAGGGGTGTGGCGTAGCGGGCCAGCACAGCGGGCGATCGGTCGACCGCTCCGGCGCCCAGAGCCGCTTCAATTGCTGTCAGTGCAGCCGCCTGGCGAGCCTGATCTATCA
>Ga0209337_1000932_pt1 | contig 22908 bp, 13 predicted proteins | sample LinPmetageLP53_FD_184044 | JGI IMG/M metagenome (GOLD analysis project Ga0209337, IMG submission 184044) | Marine viral communities from the Pacific Ocean - LP-53 (SPAdes) (version 2) | ecosystem: Environmental > Aquatic > Marine > Oceanic | place: Pacific Ocean | collected 2010-02-08 | reverse complement strand
GTTCGAACTTATCTGGATGGCCACAAGAAGAGTACCGCATCCTACTCTCTAGACATCCAAGCCGTGACTGGCTCTCTACAGGCCAGAATCGGCTCTCTTATAGCTTCTCCGTCAGGTTCTTCTGCTGCCGCTAATGCCGGCACACTATCTGGCTCCGTTGACGAATTCCGTTTTTGGAAAACGAGAAGAACAGATAAGCAAATTCTAGAGAACTACTGGACACAAGTAAGAGGTGGCACTAACAACGAGATCGCCAATGCGGAACTTGGCGTCTACTATAAGTTTAACGAGGGCATAACGGGCACCTCTTCAACTGACGCCACCGTGCTCGACTATTCTGGCCGCATCTCGAACGGCACCTGGACCAACTACCCAGGGTCTTCAGCGAGAAACACTGGCTCGGCAATTGATTCCTCAACTAGTGTAGTTTCAGGCACGCTAGAATATAAAGATCCGATCATCTATGACTTCCACCCAGATGTAAAATCCCTCCGAGACGAACTGATTTTGACGGGCAGTATACATGATTACTCAACACAATCAAGTATTAAAGACTCCATCCCAGCCTGGGCGGTATCTGATGATGAGGAAAACGGCTCTGGGGAGCTGAAGAAGCTTACACAGATAGTTGGTTCGTATTTCGATACTTTGCAGCTACAGACCGAAAGGTTGTCGTACCTGTCAGATACATCTTACGACAGTGCCAGCACGAAGCCTCTTCCTTTTGCTTCCAAGCTTCTCACTTCTCGCGGGCTAGCCGCACCGGAAATATTTGTTGATGCTACATTATTGGAGTATTTTGGCAATAGAAGATCAGATCGAAAATATTCTATGGATATTCACGAAGTTAAGAATCTAATCTATCAGAATATATATAACAACCTTACCTATATATACAAGTCGAAAGGAACAGAGAAGGCCTTCCGGAATCTTATTCGTTGTTACGGTATAGGCGATGATATAGTTAAGTTTAACGCTTATGGTAACAATGTAGTATTTAACTTAGAAGACACATACTACAATACAACGACTAGAAAGAATTACGCGGACTTTAATGACACTAGTAGGTTTGCAGGTATAGTCTACCAGAACACTTCTTCTGGAAACAGCGAGACTAGTGCCATAACTTATGTTTCAGGTACCAATTCTAATCTTGCTTCGACAGCAGAGGTCGAGGTAATCTTCCCTAGAAAATTTGAAAAGTCAAATCCTGCATATTTTGAAACGCCGTTTTTAAGTTCTTCTATTTTCGGACACCATGTTGCGGCCGCCGGCTACACAGATTTCAGTTTCCCCGCCTCCGCCGCCGATTACAACTTCCAACTCTATGCTGTCCGGACAAGCATTGATTCTAAAGACGCCTATTTTATACTTAAAGATAGAAGAGGCGATTTCACTTTAACTAGTGATGTATACAGTAATATATATGACAACCAGAAGTGGAACTTTGCCGTTCGCGTTAAAGACAAGTTCTGGCCTTATTCAAATGGTATAACAGGTTCCGGAGTCTCTGGTGATACAGTTTTAGAGTGGTATGGCGTCAACACTGAATATGGTGTCATTAGGAACTCGTTTGAACTAACCACCACGAGTCTCAATAATAAGCACATCACAAGCCGCCGACGCTATTATGTTGGAGCGGACAGGACAGAGTCAACAGGTTCGGCTGTTACTCAGACAGATGTTAAGGTTACTTCTCTTCGGCATTATTTAGGATTTTTAGAAAACGAAGTTATAAATGCCCATGCAAAAGATCCTGAAAACATAGGAACACTGCATCCGACACGAAATATCATATTTATGACGGACTCCGAATCAACAACAGATGATAACGCCTACATGCCAGAAATGACATCGCTAGCGTTGCATTGGGACTTCTCTCAAGTAACCGGCTCTGATTCAGGAGGTCAGTTTGTTGTTGAAGATGCCTCTTCTGGATCGACGGGTTTGCAGAGCAGGTATCCGAACGCGACTAATTCATCACACATTTTAGCGAATCAGTATGCTGGAGTGGGTTATTTCCCAAGCGCCACTTCGACCACAAAGGTCATAGATAAGAGATACATACCAACGGCCAAGCAGAGGCTCCCGGAAGTAATCAATAGCGCAGACGCCGTCAAGGTAATGTCTCAGGATGATGAGCATTTCCCCAGAGACGCGGCAATATCACAGACATTCTTTGCTTTTGAAAAGAGTATGTATGGGATTATATCGCAGGAGATGGTCGACTTCTTTGCCACAATCGTTGAGTTCAACAACCTAATTGGTGACGTCGTTAATAAATATCGTGGAGGATATAAGGATTTAGGCATCTTAAGAAATCTTTTCTTTGAGAAGATCCAGAACAATCCCGATCTTGATAAGTTCATAGACTTCTATAAGTGGATCGATCAGTCACTGATTATATTCTTGCAGCAGTTGGTGCCGGCCTCGGCTAATGTGTCCGATGAAATTCGGGTGATGATCGAGGATCACATTTTAGAAAGATCCAAGTACCGCCATCAGTACCCGATGCTTGATTACAAGGGTAATACAAGATGGGGCGGCGACGAGGCCAAGCTAGAAGCAAGAGTCCAGAGTATAGGGGAGCTAACTTACAATTGGCAGTTTGGGCATGCCCCTTTAAACAATAAGCAAAGCACATCTGGGCGCTGGTGGAAGGAGAGAGCTAAGAGAGCAAATACACTGTTTGACACGTCCGCCACCATAGCCACGGCACGCCAAAATATAAATGACATTGCCTTAAGCTTTAACTCGGCATCCGCAGAGAAGTTCAATTCCGGCGCCGGCGCATCTGGGATATACGAAGGCTCTGCCTACGCAACAAGAAGATTTACCAATACGCTAAGAATTGCTCCTAGTCTTGTGGATGAGGTCAAGGGCGGCTATAATTATGCCAAGAACCAAAAGCCTGACTTCTATCGTGGAAAGATTAAAAGAGGAGTTGCAGCAGCCCTAGTTGACGTGTCAAAGGGAGCCTTTGTCGATATAAATGTGGCCGAAGTTGGCCCACCGGTCTTGCAGGAGAAAAGAAAGTTTGCCGAAAGGAAAGCGCTGAACAGCCTCGATCAGAGTGGTTACTCTACCGCGAAAGAGAGCCTCACCGGGCCCTTCACGACATTCAGTTCTTCGGCAGATCAGTTGGGATACAGAGCAGCATTCACTGACACCAGTACAGATCTAAACGGAATTCACTTCGACACCTACGGGCCCGATTATGAAATCCCCATGCAGGGTCCATTTACCGAGGCTCACGTTGGTGGCAACAGACATAGGCATATCAACCTTAACAGCGGCTCCACGCTTGACACCATCACCACGAGGCCCGAGGCTTATTCTTACACCCCGAGCACTGGAAGAGTCCGTGCAAATGACAGTTCTTTCACGAACCCGTCGACTTCTCCCCAATACCTCCGTGATGAATCAGCAAAGCGTCCTGTAAATGTTAAGAATATTCAGCATACAACCGCATCGGTCAAACTGGGGAACTTTGCGAAAGTCTACGAAGTGGTTCAGACATCTGATCGCAACATAAACAATAGTGCTTTTGTTAAAGCAGGGGGCTTCTCAACGGCTTCTGTCACTCCGGCCAAGTCTGCATTCGTCGGAGGTCTTATAGACTATGCCAAGCCTGTCAGAGCACGACAAGAGCATGTTATTGTGGAGAGGTTCTCAGCCCCCGGTGGCCCGGAAGTGGCTGGAGACAACCAAGGTGGTTCTGGCCTCGACGTATCCTCGGCTCAATTCTCGCCGTACAACAATATAAATTACAGAAACCTTACGGTGCGTCAGCCTTTGCGAACGCTATTGACAGAGAGGAGCGAGCAGTTTGGCCTACGGTCAGGCTCAGCGGTCTCGGCGGCAGACTACACTAGTGTTACGGCCTCATTCCATAAGGTCAACAGAAACCCGCTCACTAGGCTAGAGACTGGTAGTGCCGGGGTTGTCACCGCATCCACATTTGATAACTACTATGTCCAGCATATGATCCCCAGGTCGGACTACCAGTATGCTTGGGTCACAGCTTCTTATACTACATCGAATGCAAATGTATATGGGTATTTTCCATATGATGGGTTTGTGTCAACTTCTGCTGGTTTAGTCAGTGCGGTTAACTTTATCGGCGAGAGTGATATAGGTTCCAAGGATTCAACAGGGAGTAGGTTTACGGTTTCCTACAATCCGACCACTGGCCCGGCAACACAAAAAACTAACTTTGTTGGACTGAACGCCAATATCATTGAGCCTATCTCTGCATCGGACTTTACTTTAGGGTATCCCCTTGACGCCGATGATCTGAACTACTACAACTATTCTAATATTGGTTCTTTTGCTACCAATACAGTAAATAATAACTCTTTTGTTACCAAGATAGGAACTTCTGCTGCGGCCACTGCCGCACGACTGCATGCCTTGAATCACGTTATATCACACCGCCAAGGGTCTTACGGCCATCCAACCTGGAAACAAATCCGAGTAGGTCAAACTCAACTCCCCAGATATTATCGCAAGAACAATATATACACTCACACTCCCGATGGTGGCGAGATTATAGATGTGCCAATAGCCGGCGGAACAACTCAAATAAGAGAAAGGTATGGCCCCACTCTGATGGTCTCGCAATCCGTCTTGACAACCAAGTTTAAGCCGATTACGCAAGAACTCCAAGTCAGAACAGGTAAGAATGAAGACGGAACGGACCAGATCAGTACGGTTGTGGTGGAGTCTAGTTATGGAAACAGGTTAGCCACTTTTGATAATACGGACTTCTCAAACAAACTAAATCTCAAAACAAATGCTGGTGACCTTTCATATAAGCAAATCAGAAACCTGTATGCAAACGGCGCCCTGACAGATCCGTCCAGCCCGGTAGTGGGTGTAAATCGGGTAGTTTATTCAGAAGTTGTGTATCCTTCGTCTCGCAATATACAGACAAATTTGGTTAGAGGAAGGACAAACTACTATAATAATTTCTGGAGAGACAACCGAGAAGATCGATACAACTCATCTTACAAAACTTTCCGAAACAATACAGGGTTTGGATACAACCTTAGTGAAACTTTCGACAAAGAATATAATAGCACCGATGTCGCCCTTAGTCAGTCGGTTTGGGCTCTTGATGGTCCGGAAACATTTACGACCAACCTAAGTAGTAAGGCAACCGGCGGGATCGATTCCCAGAACACCGACGGCTATCGATCAGGCGAACTTCAAAACCAGTATGTTAACTTCGTCCAGCGGTCCCCCGACACCGATGCTGGCACTGTAAATGCTAGCGTGTTCCGAAACGGAGCTATTTACGCTAGAAAACACATAGTGCCGTTTAAGCCGACCCCTGCGTGGCAGATGAGAGATAAGATTACAATCGCTAGTCCGATCTCTACGTCACCCTTTACTAGCCCCGCAAATGAATTGTTCCTTCTTACGGCCTCGACTGGTCGTGGAGAAGCTGTGTGGGACGCTCCTACATTAGCCGGCCGAAAGAACGATGACTCTACCTTTGTAACCGAGTCTGTAAATCCTTTCTACGATACCTACGAAGATTATTTTGCGGATATTAAAGCCGCCGGCCAGAGCCATTCGATAGTTCCAGAGTTTAGAATTTCGGATCACTTGGATTTCTACAAAGCCAGATCAAGCGATTTCTTGGCAGACAATCTTGAACTTTTGAAGATAGTAGGTACTCCAAATCCAGAGAACGCTGCTGGCCTGTCACAGGGCTTAAGCTTGGGCGGAAACAGCGTTCCGCAGAATAGTAATAATAATGATTTCTTTGTAACTTATACTAACTCTGATTTTATGAAATATTTTGAAGTGATCAGGCAAGAGCACGAAGATCTAGTTCAGCCGGCTTCTCTCAAGTTGCGATGTAAGGCGGTAAAGAAGTTTATACCATATGACGGCTTCTACCCGGCAGAACGAACAGTTCAAATGTCGGAGAAATTCCACGACGCGATTAAGGATTATGTTTCTTTAAACGGCGCCGACGCCGGCAAAGACGCTGCTCTAAATACTTTCTTGAAGCCATTTATGGCTCCCGGTATTTTATACAACACGATCAAATCAGGCATCGCCGTTGACTATCCTATAATGACTGGCTCTTACAACAAAAAGATGATGTTTGAATATGATAGCAACTTTGGTGCGCTTGCCGCGGGTTATAGATACAGGTCTACATCATCTTTTGCAATATTCTCCAATTCTACAAAAGCCTCCACCGTAGGCGACAGCACCTATACCGCCGGCGGCTTTATATCACACAACGAAGGGTGGGATTATCGCGTCCCATTTGAGGCTCTGGTAGAACCAGAAAGATATCTTTCTGGCAGATCAATAGCCAATGATGAACCCTCTATTTTTGCTGGCATGGACGTCACGGCCTCATGGAGTGGTCAGACGGATAATCGAAATTATCATAATATGATGCATAACTTTTTGGCATCATCAATAGACTTCTTCTTGGCAGATGGCACTACAACCAAGATCGTTTCAAAACCGCAATCCGAATGGAAGCCTATAACCCCCGGCCAACCCTACGGCATGCGAATTAAAATGTACCGCAGCCTCACAGGCAACAAGACACTTACAGGATCCTGGGGTGAATTTGAAGTACCCCAGAATATATCTGGCTCTGATATAACTAACTTTACGATGTACAGCCGGCCCTCAGCATTTGGTCCTCCTGTGGGAGTAACGGGCTCAATAAAAGTTGGAGCCCTGCTCTCTGAATTAACTTATGCTTTCACTGGTGCAAATGAATTTAGCCCTTGGAACGGTGTGTATGCTTCTCACACACCGCCATACTACGACGGCGAGTCTTGGGTGGATATTATTTATTACTCCCCCGCACCGGGCTCGCCAGTATCCACCACGCCAGCCTTGTCGCCCCCGCTGACCGCGCCAACTATTGACGACTTATTTACTCTAGCAAGGATTGGCACCAATGACAACGGCTTGGCGGCGGCAATATCAACCACAAGTAACAGAGACGGCCGCCTCGGATCCCCAGGCACTTACATTCGAAAATGGCGCTTTGATCAGCAATCTCTTCGCGTAAACGCACAAGACAGTAGTTATCATAAAGTTGGGAAGAACTACGGCCCAATGGCAGGGCCATGGGTTAACATATGGGCTATGCAAGGTGATTCTTCTATAAACCTTTTTGAAACAGAAGAAGACAGATGGAAGATTCAGACTAAGTTTGAAACTCCTATGCTGAACTTTAATCATCTTGCAACTGCGGATGTTACTCAAGTGGCCACCGCCGATGCTAAGGCTAACAACGGAGTCAATTCAGTAACCCCTAGAGGCATGTGGCACCAGTTTGGTAGAATTCCCGAGGAAGATGAGGGTGTGTATATACAAGTTACGGACATACCGGAGCAATGGTTAGATAATAACATTTCTAGTTCAATCATCTTCGATCCTGGCGCCGAATTTGATCTTCGAAATGCTATGGGCACTAATCTCCCCAACAACGACGGCCTACCCGCCACCGCCGAGGCGCGCATGATGGGTTATAGGATTCCCATTGACGGCGCCGACAGTACCGAACTCGACGGATCGGGAGGCCGCGAACTTATAACAGAAAAACCCAAATCTCTAATCGACATATGTGGTTTCGAAACTGAGGCTGTCAAGGTTGGCCGTATAAGAGAGAAGAAAAGAATATATGAAGCCATCGTGGCAGTGCCATTTGTTGAAGACAACGGAGAAAGAAAGTTCTTTAAACTAATCAGTCCCCGCTCTATGCTGTTCCCCGGCGCCGGAGAAAGTATAAAGAGGCAGGTTGAACTTATGGAGAAGTATGTATTCCCTCCCGGTATGGACTTCGTTCGCAACGCGGATAAAGTTGAGCCAATGGCGATGTACATATTTGAGTTCTCTCACGACCTGAGTAGGGATGACCTGTCTCACATTTGGCAGAACCTCCCACCGAAGATTGGACGGCAGGCAGAGTATGGGATGGCGACTGTTAGCCACCCGCTACTGATCAATGAACTTCTCGGAGATCCAGAGGATGCTGCCGAGACCCTTCGCGAGGAAAGAGATCTTTATCATATACAATACCCCGAAAAACTTCAGTGGATGGTATTTAAGGTGAAGCAAAGAGCCAAGCGTGATTACTTCAAGGCCATTGGCAAGGAGTCAGCGTCTAAAGAGAGCGTGCCATTCTATACATTTAACTGGCCATATGATCAGTTCTCCCTTGTAGAGTTGGCGCAAGTCCAGGCAGACGTGGAACTCGGAGCCACCGTGCCCAAGCCCAAGCCATCAGTTTCGGCCGCCAACCTAGCAGATAAGGGATTGCTAACCATTAATCCAGAAGTATCCCAGCAGAAGGCTCAAGGTAGTGGTCTAGTTCCGTCCAACTTTACACCGGTATCCACTACGACTTCGACCGACCGAGAAGAAACACCAGTCCAAGGGGGCGGTCTTTTGCTACCGCCCGGCTCTACTAGCGGGAGATAGAGGTATAAATGAAGTTTTTTGACCCTAAAGAAGAAGTATTAGACATTGAACTAACTCAATATGGCCGCTTTCTGCTCTCATTAGGTAAGTGGAAGCCAGAGTATTATGCTTTTTTTGACGCAAATGTTCTGTATGACGCGGAATATGGTGGTGTAGCAGAGAGCAAGAACTCGGCAGAGACTAGAATTCAGGACGAAACCCCATCCTTAAAGACACAAGTCACCTTTATAGGCCGCGAAAATGAACTGTTCGACGGATTAATAACAGAGCCGGAGTCTATCACCGGTGCTTCAAACTATAAAGTTGATCCGGATAGGGTTAATGTCGAGATATATGAAAAGTTAGTATTCTTTACCGATGCTCTGGGGACAACTTCTCTCGACTCTACTAAGACGCCGGCATATAATATACAATTCTTACAAGGTGAGATAAACGGCATCGAGAATAATATAACAGGCTCAACTAGGACATTCGGCGGCGTGTCCTCCAATTCACAGCATCTGATAAAGATTCCGCAAATAAATACTGATGTTGAATTTAAGATAACAACCTACGATGCATCGAATCCCAAGATTGGCTTTGAATCCGATCCGGAACTATCCCCACAGATGGTGTATGACGACGGTCTCTCCTTAGCAATCGGCGCCGAGCAAATTCTCCTGATGGTCGAAGAAAAGAACTCGTCTTTTGACTATAGAAACTTTGACATAGAGGTCTTTGAGGTTACAGAGGAGGTGGGCTACCTAGGAGAGGAGGTGATGAAGCAACTATCCTTCGTTAAGCCCCTAGAGATGGTAAAAGGCAACCTCTTGATAGAAGAGAGAGAGGCAGAGATAACGGCCGGCCGCCTTAACGGACAAACCCCAGATTTGGATCCTACATACGTTGAATATTATTTTAACGTCTATGTCGATGACGAGATAGACGAGAATGTTATTTGCAATTCCATATCCGAACTAAAGGCTAAAGACATCCTGATAGACACAGATATTAACTGTCCGGATCTGCTACAGCCTATCACCAGAAACATATACTATTCCGACGCAGAAGATGATGAGTGTCTAGATAATTAACTTCGTACTATTTATTAAAGAGGAAATATAAATGCCATTAGATGTGGACATGTCAAGTGTTTTTGATACGCTTCTGCCAAATGTTTATGTTAAGAAAGTTTCGCTTCTTCCCGCCACAGAGCCGGGAGACAGGAGAGGTACGGAGTATAGTCACGGGGAAATGGACTCTTTTCAGACAAATGTTTTCGGTAAGAAGGTTGCCCCCGATACAACGATAGACTACTCTGGTGTGCCCACCGGCGCTAGCGGAATAATGGTAAAGGTTGATTTGTCGCTGAAAGACCATATTGGGCCCAACGGCCGCCCTGGATGGTATGCCGAAGAAATATTAAAACACTTAAATCTAAGAGTGGTGTTATCCAAGAATGCCGATATGACTAACCAACTCCTACAGGCTCAGATGACTCCGGCGTTTCTGAAGAAGGCTAGAGCACAGGAGCAATTCCTTGAGAGAGTCGTGGGCCTAGAAAAAGTCTTGATGAGGCCACTAGAAGAGCAAATGGTTCAAGAAATTGATGGAGAAACAACCTACGATATAGAATACACAGTTTTCTTTTATCTGGAGAACAATAAGCCCGAGCACCTGACAGTATTTGCCAATGTGTTTAGGGACCAGAATGAGGTATTCCGTGATAGAATGATAACGCCCAAGAGCACCAGAAGCAAATTTATTCAAGGCTATACGACCGCCCAGCGTATCTTGTTAGATGGCGACTTGGCGTCAAACGCTTATGTGTATATTCTGCCAACCGGTAAAGTATGGGCCGGCCCTGTTCATTCCCATCAGGGTGGCTTTATGGCCGGCGCCTTTCACTCTAGAACACCTCACCCTTCATTGGAGCGCCGCACAGTAAGTAATTTTTTTGTAGAGGATTATCGGATCATTGAAGAGATCTCCACTCCTAAGCTCTTGCTGTATCCCGCTGCAACAGATCTAGAACGGCCAGGCCACCATAGAACATCCGAGAACTTGAGTGTTATAAAGGCGGAAGCATATGTATCCGAGCCTCTCTACTCATTTGACGAAAACAACAGAGTGAAATTTTTATTTCACATTAAGTACAATAAGCTCGTCGAGAATAATACTAGATTTGGAGCGGTACTTAAAACGGCCGACCCAGAGGCCAGAAGACAAATATTCAACGGCAGTAACATAAAGACTCTTTCAGTTTTTCGTAATAGAGTACAAAAGGGTCTTCGGAAGGAAAGTCTTAGATTGGTCGACTTTGAGGATAGAACTGAACTAGTGGCCAACTCTGCCGAGACCACGGCCGGAACACTACCCACCAGCACAATTAGCAGAAACCTGCTTACATATGACGCCGAGTCAAGGCTAGTAGATGTTGGTGCGATTAAAGAGTTAAACCTAGGGATAACTCAAGATCGTAGTATTAGAACATTTGGCGTAACAGATTTCGATATGGAGAGAAAGACGGATGGACTATATCGTTATACAGTAGAGATGGAGATTGAAGATGGTACAGTACCATTTGTGAAAAAGCAACTTAGCAAACTTACGGAAGCAAGAAAGTTACTTCGGAGGTATTACTCGGAGTCCAGTCGTCTGGAAAATCTTGACACAAAAACCGGCGCCTTCAAACTAGATTATATTAAAAAGAATGAAGAGGATTACAAGATCCCTTCCGAAGAAGAGATTTTGAATAACAATCTGTCGGATCGCACAACTATTGTTGATCAAAGTATATCCTCTTCACCATGGCTCACAGCAATAAGCACCTATACAGATGTATTATACAATCTAACCGACATAAAGTTTGGACGACTAAAAAGAGCAGCCCGCCTTCTTTACAAGCTAGCGTCACCTTCTACGGGAACATTGACAGGGATTGAAACGGTGCTGAGCCTGGTGAGCCAATTAGAGGCACAGATAAAACTTAAAGTTGGTACTTTGAGTCCAGAGGTAGATGAGGTTGATTACAACGCCGACACCGGCGCCTTCAAAGGCAAACCTCCTCGTGGAATCTTTAGGATCGTGAAGAGTTTTAATCAGGTTCACGACAGCAATATGCAGAACAAGGTAGGCTATGATTTCTTAGGAGGAGGAGGAGAGAAGTCCATTGGCCCTCGCCTAGTCTCCACTGAACAATACCAAACCAGGCTTGACGCAGAGAACAACAAGTATTTTGCAGCGCCCTATAGCGACGATCCGATAATTGACACCACAGTAGAAGGCGATTCTAGTCCCGACTTCTCTCGCGAAATGGAACTTAAAGAACAGTTCTACTCATATCTCACCCCGGCCGTTATAAAGATGGGCGATAAAAATGAAGTACACACCCTTGACCGAGGGGCAGGATTATGGTCCGAGGAGCAGTACAATGCAATTGTTTCGGGGATCTTGGCCGCAAGCACAGTGGCCGCCGCCCCTGTCGAGCAACTAACATCCAATAGTGACCCTACTACGCCCACTTATCCAACTTTGCCACCGTCAACTTTTGGTGGCAAGTTCGAGGCTTCGAAGGCTCCTATATCTTTGGACGCAACGAAGATTAATATTGGGAACTCCATAACTCTTGGCGCCCTAAATGTGACGGTTACATCCTTGGAAACCTTTAACAAGAAAGTGGCCACCAATGATTACTCTTCTGGCTTGGAAATTGAGGAGGCCAAGAATCTTGATCCTAAGATTATGTTAGGCCAGAACACCAAATTCGCGACAGATCCATTTGAGGTGGAAGATATAAGCGTTGCCGAAGAGCTGGAAATTAAAGAGTTAGAGGAGCAAAAGGAGTTGGTTGAGCTTACCAGTTCTTTGGTTGCTCCGCTTATTAGCGCAACTAGCGACTTGTTTCCGAAAACCTCCTCTGCTCGCAAGATCGAGGATCTTATGTCGTTCGAGAAAAACAATATTATAGACTCTTATTTTGATAACAAAGAGAATGGCATAGTCGCTAAGAAAGCATTTTTAGACGACCTCCCCAACCAGATAAAATCTATCATCTTGGGAACATCGGAACAGACAAGGAAGGATTGGGTGTCGGTTAAAGAATCAACCGGTCGCGACCTGCTTAAAACTCCGGATATGTATGCCCTCTTTTATATGCTTTATAACCATTTAAACAAGGTGGAGGTTTTGACGGGCTTTGGACTCGACGATAAGGGAGAGCCTCAAATCTTGAGGCCCATTTATAGAAAACTTGATCGAACATTGTTTAACGAAATGAAGTCCAAAAAGATGACAATGGTTTGTAGAATGGTGCCGTACAGCAACAGCATAGTGGATTTTAAGAAAAGCGCCAAATTACTTTTACCAGAATTTGATTCAGTGTTTTTGCTGGGCCCAAATCAGGCTCCCCCGACCGAGAACACGCCGGCCGAAGCCGTCACCAGTGAAGCTGTTTTCCAGACCTCTAACGGTTCTGACGTTATGGACGCTGAACAGAGTGTCTATGCTACTCGTTTAACGGAGAATGTAGATTTAAATACCACCGGCCGCAAGTTGATGCAGGACCTGGTGACACTCATAGCACGCCAGGACCACATCCCGCCCGAGTTCTCCAGTACGGCTACAGTCGTTCAGCCAAGGGGAGTGACCCTGGTCGGCACTAGGTTCCGCTCAGATGCCCCCACACCGCCTAAGCCCACTAGTGGGGTGTCTTCGGTGTTAGGTAGTGCGAGACCCACTAGTCCTCAGCCAACACAAACAAGCGGCACAGGCGGTACTAGCGGCACGGGAGGATCTTACTAATGTCTGAAAAGAAGATTATGGTTGCGAACTTAGACACCGACGCTCCAATCGATTTATTGCTAAAGGATCAGGGCGAGTGGATCCGCACCGACTCCGGTTTTAGCTATACTGTAAATCCAAGCCCAATATTTAATGTTAGCGTCGAAACTCCTCTTTTGCCAATCGCGATAGGAGCCCCTGCTATACCAGTTGTGTATGATATCACAGTTACTCCAAAGTCTTTGGCTATTTCTTCGGAGGATAAGCTGATTCTAAATTCATTGCCTGGCAATGTGTATGAAGATCACATTACAACATTAACAACTGGTCTGACTTTTCAAGAGGCCCTAGACGTCGGGCTTGATAATTTTACTGACACCTTGGGTGTGGAATTTGTTTATAACTTCTTGGACACAGAATATGAAAACTTGTTGGCGCCAGTAAGTGATCACAATGTCATACCAAATATTAATGTCGTTATGTCAGAGACAGAGAGTGTCTTCACCGAGGAAGAAAACTTATTAAATAGTACAACGGCCAACATGTTGGAAGATAATCTTGAAGTTTCAAATACTTTCGGAGGCCTTAGCAATCAGATTGTGGCCAACAATGAGAAGGCCAAGGAGTATGAAAGCAACAAGGGACTGTTCCCTATGTATTGTCAGATCAACATACCTTCTCCCCCTGGCGAGCATATAATAGGGGATGCGATAGGAGTGGCGCAAGCAGAGCATCTTATTGCAAGAGATATTCATGGCGCGACAGACACAGCGCCTCAGACAGTAGTCGGTGATGCACTAGCTTATTCTTATATGTATTACGACTCTGATGGTTCAAAGGTGGTAATAAATGCCGATGCTTTTTCAAAATCTGTTCTTCTAGAGGAGTGGATTCTAAATGATGCCCCCAGTTGGTACGCCGGCCTTCCACTCCCAGACGATTGGTCGTTTGTAGCCTCTACCGAGGCTTCAAGAATATCAACGGGTGACGTGACCGGTACCGGCTTACTTGTGGCCGATGTGATTGCTATTCTTGAAGACCAAATAAGTTTTATTTTAAACGACAAAGCCAGAACTTACCAGCAACTGATAAATGGCGAACAAGCATACTCCGAAAGTATAATGTATAAAGTCGTTAAGCACCTAGGAAAGGGCCTTGACAACCCAGTACAGACTTTTTATTTTAACAAGACCGGCGAGCTGGTAAGCGAGTTTGGGACTGATGAGAAGGTCTCCTTGGTAGACACGCAAGTAAAATACGATCAAGAATATACATATTCGGCCATAGCCTATCAGGCGATTGTTGGCACTAGGCATTCTTACGGGGAGTTTGAGTTCTCGACAGACGAGGTGATCAACAACTTCACAGGTGAAGCAATAGAGGGAGACAAGGCAACTTCAAGAGTGACAGTGACTCCGTTCATGAAAATAGTTGAGATGCCTTTATTTGAGGTTACTGGAAAGATACTTTCCAATCCTCCCCTCCCACCGGAACTTGGCTTTGTGCCATACAGAGGCCAAACAGATAAGCTATTGTTTCACTTAAACACTAACCAGGGCTCGCAGGATATGGTGCCGATAACCCTCAATTCAACCGAGGCCTCTGATATAGATATGATCGCTGTCAATCAAAAGAGAAACGACGGCCTAATAACTTTTGAGACAGACGACAATAACAAGGCTTACGAGATCTACAGACTGACGGAGCCTCCGATAGTATATGAAGACTTTAACAATAACCTAATCGCATCTGTCTCGACAGTTGGTGATGGGACTACTAGCCTTCTAGAGGCTGGTTCTGCTAATATTGTGATACAACATACCACAAATAAGAAATATTACTATATGTTTAGGAGTATCGATGTTCATGGTACCCCGTCAAATCCTAGTGAAGTTTATGAGATAGAACTATATAATGATGGAGGCGCCGGCTACCCAATAATTAGGAAGTTTGAATTCGGCTCGATCAGTCCAAAGGTGCCATCGAAAGAGGCCCGCAAACTAATACAAATCGTCCCCAGGATGTCGCAAGCCTATCTTAACGCAGAGGCCTCTGGCATTGATGGCACTACGAGCATCGGTGGAAAAACGGAGATCTCCTTGGGCCTTGAAGATGAATCTTTATTTGCGGCAACATCTGGATACGGTGTAAAGACAGGAAAGAAGTTTAAGATAAGATTAACTTCAAAGTTTACAGGCAAAAAGGTCGACATCAACATAGACTTTAACACCAATAGAGTACAAAGCGAAACAGATTAGAGACGAAACTATTTTATTATACTATTTATTATAGTATCTTCAGGAGAGGAAAGTATGGCATTTTTAGATAATTCGGGTGATATTATACTCGATGCGGTTTTGACCGACACGGGTCGAATGAGACTGGCTAAGGGAGACGGAAGTTTTAAGATTGTAAAGTTTGCCCTAGGCGACGACGAGATCAACTACGAACTTTATGATAAAAATAATTCTCTTGGTTCGGCATATTACGATCTAGAGATCTTACAGACTCCGGTATTGGAAGCCTTTACCGATAATGCGGCCTCTATGAAATCAAAATTAATCTCGATTCCGCGTAATAATCTTCTTTACTTGCCCATCTTGAAATTGAATGAGGTGTATGACGCTTCTACATCAATGCACAGCACCGGATATTTTCTGATTGCGGTCAACGATGCCACAGAGACTGAGCTAGAAGTTGATGCATCTGGTGTTTCCATAAACGGTGTCATCATGGGCGAGACCCCGTCTAGAGGCGGCAACCGCATTCGAGTAGATCAGGGTCTTGACACAACTGCTATTTCTCCTGGGCGTACCTTGGACCCTCTCCTGGTCGAGACACAGTATATGGTCGAGATTGATAATCGACTAGGACACCTTGTCTCCAAGGATGATTCGAATAGGGCTTCTATTTCGTTCGTTGATGATGATTCGATTGCCACCTATTATGTGTCTAGGGGTACCGACTCGGAGTTCATTAGTGATATAACCGACTCTAGTAACTCTGCCCAGCAAGCAATCGGGGGCCCCAGAGGCACCAAGGCAGTCTTTAAGATTCAATCCTCGCTGGAGCTGAATTCTAGTGATTACCTCTTTGATACAATAGGTGCTACGGAGACAATTACTGGTAAGTCCGGAGCCTCGTCGTACAAAGTGATCTCGACTAATATCAGACTCACCGGCGTCAATACTGGGTATCGCATTGATATCCCGGTTAAATTCTGCAAGAAATCATAAAGGATAGGAAGATAAAATGGCAACAACATTTAAGAATTTTTTAAGCAACGATATTGCGAACACTAGGACCCTTCTGCACGAAGCCATTCCTATCACAGGCTCTATTGTTTCGGGCACTTACGCGGAAGCCAACGTAAAGACCTATGGTCATGGAATGTTTTCAAGCGTTTATGACTATCCTTACCTCTCATCCTCAGCGAATCATATTTTTGATTCAACGGTTGGTCTCGCCAATACTTCCCCTCTATCTGCTTCTACCACATCGCAATTGTCTAAAAAGTTAAATATCTACAACCAGATGGCACAGTATTTGGTAGGATATGATCAGACGGGTAACATTAAAAAGTTTACAATGCCGACTACAAACGCAGAAATGCATTCTTGCTACTTTGTGCCATTTGCGCGTCTGCTTACCAAAGATGAAGTCAAGAAAGGTTCTTTTTCATTAGAGCTTGCAGCCAGCGGAAACTGGACATCCGGGGGCAACCTGTTTAATAAAAGAGTTAAACTGGCCGATGCCTCCGGCTCCACCGGCTATTATGTTGATTCACCAGCCGGCGAATATGGTGTCTTGTACGCCACCACATCGGTTGGCAACACCTCCATGGTGAAAGGGGAACTCTCGACAACGGGCGTCCGGCCCGCCGCAGGCCTGCTGTATTACCAAGCGGGAATAGCGGTGCTTTCAGGCTCCATATTCAATACAACTTCAAGTGGCGGCCTGATTAAGAATATCGATACAGACGCGGATCTAGGCCTCGAATTAGGCCAGGGTCTCGGACTAGTCGGATTTTCAGCCATTACCGCTTCAACTATGAATATAATGAATACCGGACTGCGCCAGAGAATTTATAATATCTCTTACAACAACACAACCGAGCTTAACTCAACAATCTATTTCTGCCGTGTCGGCCATAATGACTTCAACTACAGTTCAAATCCAACATACTTGTCTTCTAGTCAACTTCGAGTGAAGACTCGCGCCAGCGACACGCCGGTGAGTTACATTACAACCGTTGGGTTGTATTCAGCTGACAATGAGTTACTAGCTGTAGCCAAGCTCTCGGAGCCTTTGAAGAAGGATCCCACAAATGAGATTACACTTAGAGTAAGGCTGGACTACTAAGGGGGTGCTAATATGCCTCTCTACAAGTTTGGGGTTGGTGATGTATTTCACAATAGTATAAAAACGCATCCTAGTAGTTCCTTTTATGTGTATGATTCGGGTATATACCTAAATTACTTGGCCTCACAGCCAGGCTCTAACGTGGCTAACACGCCCAACATTCCCACTGGGCATATTAGTTTGTTCGAATTAAATGTTGATCGGACAGCCGTTGCGTCATCAACCACGGTAATAGGCCCAGTCTCTACGGTCGCTTCTGAAAATGTTATTGATACCGGTATAATATATCCGTGGGTTTCAAAAGGCTCCAACGGTATGGCTTTCAAGAGCTATACGAGGGAGCAATATGTTCAGAATTATGAGTTGGGTGACATAGTTACAGGAAGCTATCAACTATCTGCTAGCATAGTAAGACAGTTATTTACAGCGGCCCATGAGTTCAACAGCACCAGCAGCGTTGGGAGTGCCTTAAAAAATAGCTTGGACTTTGCCAAGCGCCTCGGTGAGCACTATAGTTTTCCCTCTGGCTCAAGCGTCGAAACGAATCTTATAAAGATCCCATCAGTGTTCTACGGATCTGAGATTAAGAAAGGTAGTGTAGAGCTTAAGTTTTATATTTCTGGTACTTTGGCCGCGCGCCTAACGGACTCCAGATACGACGGAGCCCTGGTACAGGATTCAGGTGTATACTCTTCCGCTAACAACGGTAAGATTGCCGGAGTGGTTTTGTACAAGGAGGGGTTCATAGCGCTCACGGGCTCTTGGGATCTCGATAACAATCCAACGTTAAATGATAAGGACTATGTTAATAATGCTGTAAACTCGAATCCAAAATGGACTAGATTTGCTATGGGCGCCAACGATAAGGTTGCGAAGGGCTCAAGTCTTGCAAATGTGACAGGATCCTACGAGTTAAATTTCGCTGGCACACATAGGGTTCCGACGATATCGATGCTTGCAAATGCCAATCGTGGAGAGCTAAACTACTCAAACAACCCCACATACATTGAACACACAGTAAACACAGCCTCCTATTTCCCAATCACAGCCTCCTATCTGTACAGCGAGAGGGAACTGACCATTAAGAATATCCACTCGGCCTCTTATTCAGATCCGACTGGAAGCCTTAAGAAAACTACCTATATCACCAAAGTTGGTATCTACGATAATAACAAACGGCTTATTGGAGTTGCCTCGGTAGCCAAGCCAGTTAAGAAAACTGAAGAAAGAGACTTGACATTTAAGCTCAAGCTTGATATATAGTATATATGATTTTAGGTTTAGACATTTCAACCAGTATAACTGGCTACACACTCCTTGACGGAGATAAAGTAATCCTCAACGGTGCTTGGGATACAAGAAAGTATAAAGACTTCTTTGAAAAGGTAGTGCATGTTAAAGCAGGGTTGGAACAAATTCATAAGCAATACGGAAAACAGATTGGAGCAGTTTATATTGAACAGTCGCTACAATCGTTCCGTTCAGGCTTTTCATCTGCAAAAACTCTTTCAACTTTGTCTCGCTTTAACGGGATTGTGTCTTGGCTTGTTTTTGATAAACTTAAGATTAAGCCAGAGTACCTCGCGGCAACGTCTGCTAGAAAACTATGTGGCATCAAGATCCCTAGGGGCGAAAAGGCGAAACCGGTTGTCTTGAAGTTTCTGCTTGACAACGAGCCCGGTTTCGTGATAGATTATACTCGTTACGGTAATCCAAAGCCTGAGTCTTACGATAGAGCAGACTCGCTTGTGATTGCCAAAGCGGGGGTAATATGCGAGCAGAAAAACTCAAAATAGTAAAAAGTGTTCTTGGATCCGGCTATATGTCAGGGGGGGAGCATTTATTTCATTGTCCCTTTTGTGATCATCACAAGAGGAAACTTTCTGTAAATATCGACAAGGGCGTCTTTAAGTGCTGGATTTGTGATAAGTCTGGCCGCAACTTAGGTTATATGATCCGGAAGTTTGGCACACGCCAGGATCGAGATGAGTGGTTCAAGTTTGAAGACCAAGTTGAGATCACCGACTTTGATTTCCTCTTTAAAGAGCCTGAGAAGCCCGTGGAGCAACGGGTGGAACTTCCGAAGGGCTTCACTAGTCTGGCGACCCGGAAGCCGCCAGAGAACTCCTGGGGCGCTTTACGGTATCTTTCAAAAAGAGGGGTTGATCATACTGACATCCTCAAGTGGAAAATAGGATATTGTACGGAAGGCGAGTACGAAGGGCGAGTTGTTATTCCTTCCTTCAACACCAGCGGCTATGTAGATTACTTTATTGCGCGGTCTTATGGCAACCAATGGCCAAACTATAAGAATCCGCCGGCTAGCCGAAACATAGTCTTTAACGATCTTTATGTCAACTGGGATGAGGACATCGTCATTGTGGAAGGTGTGTTCGATGCCATAAAGGCCGGCAACGCCATTCCTCTCCTCGGCTCAACACTTCGCTCAGATAGCAAATTGTTCGAGGCCATTGTTAAAAGTAAGCAGAAAGTTTATCTTGCCCTCGACGATGACGCCGCCGCCAAAGAGAGAAGAATGGGGAACTTATTCTTATCTTATAACGTCGAAGCCTACAAGGTTGATACTACAGACTTTGAAGATGTTGGCGAGATGACAAAGAAAGAATTCCAGCAAAGAAAGAAAAATGCTTCTTCTATTGAAAAAGAAAACTATTTACTGCAAAGGCTTGCAGCTATTTAGGAGAATGCAAAATGAAGATTTCAAAGAAAGACATCCGGCGTATGATTGTGTCGGAACTGAAGGAGACGCTCTCGCCGTTAGACTTCTCCCAAGGTCGCGACCCGTCGATGTCAATGGGTACCCCTGATATTCCCGAGATGCCCCCGGTTGAGGCCTCGCAAGGCGTTACGGACCTCGATGGTCTGTTTCAAGCCCTCTCGGCAGGAGAGGCCGATATAATGCTAAATCTTGATGAGCAGGACAGAAGCCTGTTGGGCAGTTTGCTCGCGGATTACCTTGGCTCCTGATATGAAGATTACCAAGTCGCAACTTAAAAAACTAATCAGGGAAGCCGCATCAGAATACATCTGGGGCGTCAAGACCCTTGGGCGTGTTGCGAACAAATATAAGATAACTACTCTCAAACAAGTCATCAAAGAAGAGCTTGAGGTTGTCCTTACTAACGAGGAAGCAGGTGAGTTATTCGGTGAAGAGATTGAAGACTTGCTTAACGAGTTGGATGAAGACGAGAAAAAGACCAAAGTGAGTAAGCCCGGCCAAGAAAGGGTTTCCAAGAAGATTGCGAAGTTAATCGGTGATGAAGGAAAATCTAAAGAACAAGCAGCCGCCATTGCGTATTCAATGGAAGAGCGAGGAGAATTAAAATGAAAATCACAAAGACACAACTTAAAGAAATAATCAAGGAAGAGCTTGAAGCAGTGCTGGAAGGTGAGCCCGAAGAGCCTGAAGAAGCGCCGGAATCAGAGTCCGAGGACCCCCGCGATCTGGCGGTCCAGCGAGCAATAGCGCGCATTGAGAAGGAGACCGGCGAGAGGGTCGGGCTATCCCATCTGCCAAAAACAAAACTTGCCAAGGTTCCCTACAGGGAACCTTATGTGGTGCGCGATCCAGTGGACGCGAGGTACGGCAGGTACCCCGGCGACACCGGAAAAGGCTCATTAGGTTCATAAAGGAACATCACAATGAAAATCACAAAAGCACAACTTAAAAAGATCATTAAAGAAGAGCTTGAGAATATTCAAGAAGTAGATATTGAATCTATGTCGGAGATGGAAAAGATAAAAGGCATCCTTGACGCATTCGTTCAGATGGGAATTAATTTTTCTCCCGCACTCGTCGCTGGCCTTGTGGCATTGCTAGTCCAGCAGTATGGGGTCTCTATGAAGGAAACAATGATGGCTTTACGAGGCAAACTTCGTGGTTCCGGAGACACTCAGTAGTATGAAGCTAATACTTGAAAACTGGCGTAAATATCTTGAGGAAGGGTGGAGAGAAGAGGCCGCCCGCCAAGCCGCTGAGGCCGGCGAAGACATTTCTCCCGGCATTGAAACCGTTGGCGACTTAAGAAAAGCGTGGGGGAAACGTCGCGCCGGAGAACTTACATCGGATTTAGCCCGTCGCGTCCCCGGCCTTGACGCCCTCTTAGCAGTTAAAGATATTGGCTCTTTGTTCAAAAAACTTTATATGGCCTCCGACGATTTTGAGACACAAAGTGGCTTAGATGCTTTGAATGTTGATGACAACGTATCTAAAATTGTTGACGATAAAATAGAACTGGCGTTCTTACGAGACTTGGTAGGGCAGTTTAAGGATATGCCAGATGAACAGTCTCTGGAGGATCTTAAGGCCACGGAGAGGATTCAGAAGTTTATAGCAGATAAGTTCGACAGCACAACTGTCAAAAAATAATCCTTGACAAGCCCTTAACTATATGGTATATTATATTATATTCAAGTAGGGGTTAACTTGAAAATAGCACATCTTGCGGATACTCATATCCGCAACTATAAGTATCATAGAGAATATCGAGCAATCTTCGATCAGATTTATGATAGACTAAGAGAAGAGAAGGTTGATTGTATTGTTCACTGTGGCGATTTAGCACACACAAAAACACAACTTTCTCCTGAATACTTTGACTTGGCTACTTCATTTCTGAAGAGCCTTGCGGACATCGCGCCTACCTATATCATTCTTGGGAACCACGACGGAAATCTCAAGAACGAGCATAGGCAAGACGCGATCACTCCAATAGCAAAGGCCCTCGGCCATCCTCAACTTCACCTGCTAAAGAATGCTGGCGAGGTTGTGCTTGACGACGAGTGGGCCTTTAATGTCTTGTCGGTGTTTGACGAAGACAACTGGGTAAAGCCAACAGATCCTGATAGGATTAATGTTGCTCTCTATCACGGCTCTGTGTCTGGCGTAAAGACCGACACGGGCTGGGTGATGACGCACGGCGACCATCCCATCGAAGTCTTCGAGGGGCACGACTACGTGTTCCTGGGCGACATCCACAAGACAAATCAAATCCTCGACGACGAGGGAAGAGTAAGGTATCCAGGCTCCACTGTTCAACAGAACTTTGGTGAGACAGATGACAAAGGATTTTTACTATGGGATATCCAGAGTAAAGACGACTTTACTTGTAAGCACGTTGTAATCGAAAACCCCAAGCCTTTTGTAACTATAAATCTAACCCCCACTGGGCGCATGCCCAAAGGCTTGATCGTGAAGAAGGGTTCACGGCTACGACTAGTGTCTAACAATAATCTATCTCTTGAAGCGATGCGTAAGGCAAAAGAAGTCGCACGTCATCGTTTCAAGCCTGA
>Ga0209337_1000931_pt1 | contig 22944 bp, 22 predicted proteins | sample LinPmetageLP53_FD_184044 | JGI IMG/M metagenome (GOLD analysis project Ga0209337, IMG submission 184044) | Marine viral communities from the Pacific Ocean - LP-53 (SPAdes) (version 2) | ecosystem: Environmental > Aquatic > Marine > Oceanic | place: Pacific Ocean | collected 2010-02-08 | reverse complement strand
AAGCTGTCATAAAGCCGCTGAAAGACAAGTGGCATTGCTAGACGCTGCATTGGCAGATAAACGCCTTAACTACGAGCTTGCAAGACTTAAAAATTGCGCTGAATTAATGCAAAAGGGAATAATTTTCCACCCCAACAGTCCATATTCGTCAATCTGTGCTGATGTTGTCTTAACAAATCCGCCAAGCGTCTTGCCGCCCCACATCCATTCAATACCTACTTCTTTAAAAACCGTTGAAACCTCCGGCGCTGCCAAGTTGACTCAATAACAGTCTTCTTTCCCAGTTTCTCCTTGATTTTCTTGATCGTCTTTTTAACAAGAGGCTTGATCGTCTTCAGCAAGATATCGCCTAATGGTTTGGCTAGGACTGCCGCTGTTGTCGCGACAACCGCAATCGTTGCAGTCGTGACCACAACAGGCGAGCCAGGTAAATGGTTGCCGAGAATCGTTGGTATGTCCAGCGACTTGAACTGGGTTTCGCATTCTCCATTGATCCGCTTGTAACCAGTGATGACAGCAGTCTGAAGCTTATTTTTTGCGCCTATAGGTATTGCGTCGGGTGGCGGACATGGCAGCTCTGCCTCTACATTTGAAATGTCAGGCGATTGAGACCCGCTTGGCGAAGGGGACGCAGCCGGTTGCTTGTCAGCCGGTTTTTTCTCGGGGTCTATTGCTGGCGGTTTTGCTGGCCCATAAGTCAACGTTCCAGGTGTGAAATCTATTGGGTCATAAGACGGCATCGTGCCATCACACACCGTGAAATTGCCTTTTGGATCGTTGCCGTAAGCAGTTTCATTTCCAGGCTGTGTGCTTCGTGTTTCTACACAACCCGGTATCTCCGCAACAGGAAAGCCAAGCATTAACGTAATAGGAAGTTCCTGCGGAAGACTTTGCGGCGGGATAATTCTCCACGCAGGTATCTCAGGAACACCAATACGTCCTACCCCAATCTCAGGTATTTCAGGCATGAAGTCAGAGCGATTTGTCGCAGGTCAACTATGGATCGAACGCAAGAAGAACCGCGAGGGGCCACCTATTAGCTACACCGTGCTGAAAGGCTTTAGCTCGATGGGTTTTGTCGATCAAAAAGAAGTCTTGAAATTCATCCGTTGGCCAAAAGGCACTCCCACAGGCGACGCTGTGCGTGAATGGCTGGCAAGCTTTGATGACAGCACAGAGCCTGTTGCCTCAGGGGCAGACATGGCTCTGATTGCAAAAGAAGGCTTTGGGCCTGAAGCTCACTAGAACGGCGATGTAGGCAGCTCAATTGGTAGACCTGTAGCTGATGGCAGCTCAGGCATCACGTCATCAATCTGGCCAGGCACCATGTCAGTCACCATCTTGGTTAGCTCAGTCTGCAGCTCACCCATGTAATGCTTTGTGATTGATGGAATGCGGGTGTAAAGCATCACCGATCCAACAACCATGCCTGCTGACATGACAAATGATGCAACGGACAGAACGTTAAAAACTTTTTGCATGGTGAAAGTCCAAAAAAAATACCCTTCCTTGGTGTGAGGCAAGAAAGGGCGGTGTCTTCCGATTAAAGGCTAGCTCAGAAAGCCCACTTGACGCCAAACTTAGTTCCAACAGAAGGATCTTCTTCTGTAGTCAAAAAGCTGAGTTCTCCATAAATGCCAACTTTTTCGGCTACTTGCACGTTTCCACCCAGCTTTCCTGAAAGCTGAAATTCTCCGTCTTCGCCTTGTGGGCTGACAAAAGCTGGACCGCCCTGGGCGTAGTAGCTGTAAACGCCTTCGCCGCCTTCAAAACCAACATGCATGTCAGTTGTTGCGCCTAAATAGTCGCCGTCTGAATAGCCAGCGTTGTTCTCAACGTTGACATAAGGGCCTGCCAAGGCAGCTGAACCAGCGAGAACACCAGAAACAGCTACTGCGAATGCTTTGATCATTTGTAGAAGGGGTTGAGTTTTCTTGGGCCAGATTAGCTGGCCTAGTCAATGGACAGTTTTGGATGTGATCTACACGATCAGTTTTCATCCGTTCCAGGGAACGTTGAGTAGTGCTTTTTGTGCAATCCCGTGTAAAGACCACGTTGTGGATGGTCAGGGTTGTCCCGACCTTCCAGCATAAAAAGCATTGTCATCCAGGTATTGCGATTATTCATCGCAGTTAAATCTTCTGCCCCTGGCTTGCAGGGGATCATTGGATCAGGACGTTCCATTACTCAGCAGCTGCCCAAGGTAGGCCTGCAGCTTTGGTTGGAGCGCGTTGCTCATCAAGCTGAGCCTGCAAAGCAGTTTCAACTTCAGTAACTTTTTCTGCAGTCAAAGCATCTTTGACCCAGCCGACAACAGTGTCAGAGGTGAGGTCAGCAAAAGCAACCAGCGTGTCAGGACGCTCAAAGCCGATGCTTCCATACGCACCAGCCGAGTAGGTGTCGTCTGCAGCTGAAACGGTGTAGTGAGCAGTGAAAACGAAGCCATCGGATGTTTCACGATCCAGGTTGGCAATCGCCCAAGTAAAAGTTGTAGCCATGATGAGTTAAGACTCCAAAGGAAGTGTAATAGCAGAGCCCCGCGTTGCTACGGGGCGGTTTACTGTCAACCAGCCCTAAGGGCTGCGACTTCATTCTGCAAGTCCTTAACCATTGCGGTCAGTTCTTGTACCGCATTGACAAGGACAGGAACGAGATGCTCACCTTTGTACTTGAGGTTATCTGGATCTTCAATGTCAATAATGACGGGATTGTCTCCTTCTAACGCAAGGATGTCCTGTGCTTTGAATCCATAACGTACATCACCATTTGGTGTTTCAGTATCACGATCTACCTTGAATTGATATGCAGTCGGCTTAAGTTGATTAACAAAGTCCAGACCATAAGGTACCGGAGCAAAGTTCATCTTATCGCGCTCGTCTGATGTACAAGTCCAGCAAACTTTAACGTAGGCATCGGTGATAGATGTATGTCCTGCGACCAGACGGTTGCTTTCTGTTGTTGGGTTAAATACTGGGACGTAAGACCCAGAACTGTTAACGCCACCGATAGCAATGTTGCCGGAGCCAGTGGTGTTGTTGAATAAAGCTTGGCACCCAACAGCTGTGTTATAAGATCCGGTGGTGTTGTTAAATAGAGCGTCACTCCCGTCAGCTGCGTTCTTAGTTCCAGTGGTGTTTTTCTTGAGAGCCTTGCTTCCGTTGGCTGTATTATAAGATCCGGTGGTGTTGTTAAACATCGCTTCTTCCCCGCTGGCTGTATTAAAACCGCCAGAGTTGTAATGTAAAGTTAGATATCCGTTGCCTGTATTTCGATTGCCGGTAGTGTTAGTGAAAAGAGACAAATATCCGTTGGCTGTATTGTAATCTCCTGTGGTATTTGCTTTTAGGGCTTCATACCCGCTAGCTGTGTTTTTTTCTCCGCTTGTATTGCTGTTTAAAGCACTCTTTCCAGCTGCGGTATTGGTTGAGACGTTGCCTGCACCACGGCCAATTGTTAGCGTGTTGATAGTTGAGTCTGCAGCCGCAGTGATTGAGCTAGCAAATGAGGCGCTGCCGTTCGCAAGAATTGTTGTGGTGAATAAGCCAGATCCTGTTCGACCTCTAAATACGTGAGAAGTTCCGCCAGTACGGCTAGATTCAAAACCACCGTTACTTACTGTAGCACCAGCAAACGTGGCGGCTCCTGCCGTTGTGATTACAGTCGTATTTGCGCTCGCATCTGAGTTTTTAATCTCAACAGCATTGCCACCACCTACGTTTTGAAGTTTAAGCGTAGGTCTGCCGTCTCTACCATCGTTATTTTTAACTGATAGTCCCCAAGCGGAGTTACCACCGTCCGGAGTGGAGTCAATGTTAAATTTACCAGCTGCATTGCCAGTAGCGTTTATCGTAACCTCACCACCAGCAAATGAAGCGCTGCCGTCATATCCAATAGAAAAGTTCCCAGCGTTTTGCCAAACAGCGAGAGTATCGCTTTCACCAATATTAATCCGCGTAGAATTATCTCCGGCAGTACGGAACATACGCAAGCCGGAGGTCACTTGAACTGAACTTGCAAATGTGGCGCTGCCTGAACTGCTTATAAAAGCGTTTCTGTTTGTACCTTGATAGATATTTAGTGCGTCAATAGCTGAAGCTGTAAATAAATATGCTTGACCGTTTGCTTGCATATAAAGTCCAGTACCACTGGATGAACCATTATTATCACCTACATCTAAAGCACCAGCAAATGAGGCGCTGCCATTACCATCAATGGACGCTACATCCGCTGTGTTACCAGGATTGCGTATAGTAAATGATGAGTCAGTCGCTGATCCGGCTAATGCATCATAGACAGTGAGAGGGCCAGCAAAAGTAGCGGTTCCATTCGCAAGGATTGTTGTGGTGTGTGAGCCAGATCCTGTTTTACCTCTAAATACGTGAGAAGTTCCGCCAGCACGACTAACATCAATACCACCAGCCGCAGTTATTGATCCGTCAAAATCTAATTCAATTGTGTAAGCACCCGCAGTGGTGTTATAAACGCCAAAACCTTGACCAGCATTTCCAGCGTTGCTGACGAGCATCGTGCCGCCATAGATTCTCGTATAAACAACTCCCGAACCAACAGTTACAGGACCAACAAATGTGGCGCTGCCGCTCGCTGCCAGCGCAATTTTGGGCGCTGAAGCAGTACCAGTGCCGATGATATTTACGTTCCCCGAGCTGTCGATTCGTAGGCGCTCTGTTGGTGATGACGCACCATCGGCAGTTGTGCTGAACGCTAGGCGGCCTGGGCAGTCAGATGTAGATGACCATGTTCCGTCTGCAACTCCTCCAACCGATGCCGCTACGCCTCCATCCCCACCACCAAATTTAATAAACCCAAGATTGTTGCCGTTAGAAATACTGGAAGCATTTGCGTTTCTTCCGCAATAAATTGAGGCATCAGCTACGGAGGTACCTTTGAGCATAACTAAGTCATTGCCTGCTCCAATCGTGCTAGACGTCCCCACTAACAGCCTGCCCGAGCTGTCGATTGTTAGGCGCGGGGTATTTGATGTTTCAAACGCTAAGGCTTTATACGCGCCACCACCTGCGGCATATGAAGTACCAATACGGCCAGAGCTGTCGTCATGCTTTATGTAAACACTGGTTTGATTTCCAGAAGATTGCCTAAAAATTGCTGACATTGCCGCACTATCTACAACGTCCAGCTTCACAAGCGGGTTCAGCACTCCAATTCCAACTTTGCCCGAGCTGGCGATTCGCATCCGCTCAGTGTTGCTTGTGTAAAACAGCACTGGACCTGCGGCTCTGTTCATTACATATGTAGAGGTCCCAAAGTAGCCAAAGATCCCGCAATTAGTAGCACTATTGTTATTCCTTACCAGAACGGAAGCTCCAGACGCTCCACTAACATCTAGTGCTTTGCTAAAATTGCCTACATCATTCGGATTTGAAGTACCAATCCCAACATTGCCCGAGCTGGCGATTTGCATCGCCGGCGCTCCATTTGCATAGAACTGCTGTGTATTACCTTTAAGGATTAAATCCATCCAAGCATTTCCGCTTCTGTTGAATGCTTGTATTTGACCAGAGGTACTGGATGGCTTAAATATTTCAATGCCACTGCCAGCTGAAGGCGTTACATTTTCAGTTACTTGAATACCACCCGTAACATTTATTAGTCCCAAGCTGTTAACAGTTACGCGCGGCGTTCCAGCAGTTGTGATCGCTAATGAATCAGCTGCACTTCTAAACAGTCCAGTATTCGTATCACTACTGAAGTGCAAACTTGGTGCGGCAGCAGTACCATTTGCCAACGAAATAGAATCAGTTACGCGCCAACCCGTCCCGTCATACACCTTCATCACATAAAGACTATTTGTCGTATCTAGCCATTGCTCTCCCTTTTCAACTCCTTGCTGACCACTAACAGTGCCTGTGCCAGTTGTTGTGCCACTAGCCGTGAAGACAACACCAACCGCATTTGAGCCCGCACCAACAGACGTGAAATCTGACGTTCCAGTCGTCAGGATCTGATAAACAGTATTAGCAACTAACGCCGTTGCAGCCGTACTAGCTGGCGAAGCATTTGGCGCAGTCGTTCCAACATGAACTGGACCTGCTTTAACTAGATCACCATTGCTGTCTTTGAAGAACAGACCAGGGCTAGCAAGATTAGTGTTGACAGCAAGCTGTCCCTCCGACATTGCGGTTGGGATAGGACGCTTATTTGCTGTGCCAGAACGCAGGTGCTGTAGAGCCATCCTTAATACCTGTTGCCAGGCCGGAAATTATGGCTCTATCTTACGAGACTCAAAAACTGCCGTCATCCAGCTGACTGGTCAAAGCAATCGTTCCTGTCAAATTGGGCAGCGTCGCAACACGATCTGCTGTTGGATCGGCAACCGCCAAAGTTGTTTCAAACGCATTAGGGCTGGAACCTTCAAACACCAGTGATGCGCTCTCGTTAAGCAGCAATTGACCGCTAATGATTCCGCCAGCTTTTGGCAATGCCAGTGCAGCTAGGTCATACGCCGTCTTGACGCCATTTGGCGTGGCAGCAGTTGTTGTACTAGAACTTGCAACACCATCAGTCAGTCGCAGAACACCAACAGCACTTGTCGTACCGGTAGTGATTGAGATGGCAGGCGTTGTCGTCCCAGTCGCAACCTGGACTGGAGCGGTGCCAGTAACGCTAGTAACGGTGCCAACTTTATTTTCAATCCATTCAAGACCAGTTGCTGTACTGCTATTAGCGTTAAGGATGTAACCATTCGTTCCAACACCAAGCTTGGCCAGCGTGGTTGCTGCTGTGGGAACGATCAGGTCACCCTTTGTATAAGAGGCAATCCCCGTACCACCACGCGGTACAGCTAGCATTCCGCTAGTCAGATTGGTTGCAACGCGGCATTCGTTGCTAACTTCTTCAATTGCATTTTGTACATTTGTACTGCTAATACTTGCTGCAGGAGAAAATGCAACGTTGTTAGCTGTTTGTGATGTATAGGTAGATGAAACATCAATTTCAATCCACTGAGACCCGGAAGACAAAAGAATATCGGGCGGAGCAAGAGTGGCAGTAGGCGCTGGGGCTGTACCTGTTCCTCCAATGGCAACAACAAGGTAATAATTAGAGTTGTCGTTACTTGCAGAAGGCAGTGCATTCCCAACACTTAAACCAATTGCAGATCCTTCAGTGGTGACGCTTGCAACTAAATTTGTTGTAGCGTTATAAGTACCCCCTAAGATAATTGCGCCGGCCGAGATCCCCAAGGGCTGCCAAACGTTTCCATCCCAAAGGAAAAAGTTTTTCTCCAATGGATTAAAGAACATTTGACCTTTAAAGTCAGCTGCAGGCAAGCTTTCTCCAAATACAGCAGTAGAACTGTCTGCAAGCTTTAGTCCTGTAATTGCGTTGTCTGCGATGTATGCTGTCGAAACAGTTCCTGATGTTATCTTGGCTGCGCTGATGTCAGGAATGTCTGCCGCTAACAAAGCAGTCGCTGCAGAAATATGTCCTTGAGAGTCAAATGTTATGCCACTAACTGTTGCCCCAGTTACTGAATTGCTGTGGTTTAACGTTCCACTCGTGACCGCTAAACCTGTTCCAGGTTGAATAATGCCTTTTGCAGATGCTGTCGCATTAGGTAAATCAGTTGGCAGTAAACTACGGAATGTTGGTGCAGCATCTGATCCAGTAGCTGGGCCTGCAAAAACACTTGTTGCAACCTGTGTATCGAGTGACAGCGAAAGATTGGTCGTAAATGCAGTTGGGTTGCTAACAACAACAGCAAATGGAGTTGACTCCGTAACTGTTATTGATTGAATAGCTGCTTCTTGTGACCACGCTGCTCCGCTCCATCTATACGCAATACTTGTGCTTGTATTGAACCAAGCTTGGCCCGTGTACGCGCCAGTTCCAGAAGGGCTAGAACTGCTAACAACGCAAGTAGCTTGATTGCCGATTTTATCTTGAGTAACTGAATCAGCGTGAAGCTTTCCACTTGTTACTGAGCTTGTACCAAGATTGGCTTCAAGGACGATGCTACTGGCAAGTGTTGTTACGAAGGATCCAGTGCCGCTGCCTGTTACCGCACCAGTCAAGGTAATCGTTTGATCGCCAGTGTTTGTTCCACTACTGGTTCCACTAAATGTCGCACCGTTTGTCCAGGTCCCGGTAGAAGTTGCTAAATTTCCAAGACCTAATGTGGTGCGCTGGTTAGCAGCAGTCGCATCGTTTAGTAAAGCTCGACCAGCAACAGTGCAGCTAATTTCTTCAATAGTACCGCCACCTGCCGTACTTCGACCAAGAATTATGTTATTGCTAGTTGTATTTTGAATTTTGGCATAAGTAACCGCATCGTTAGCGATAGCCGCGCTATTAACAGCTCCTGCGGAAAAACTTGTCGCAAATGAACCGGTGCCCGTGCCAGTGACAACACCAGTTAAAGCAATCGTCTGGTCGCCTGTATTGGTCCCAGTGCTTGCTCCTGAGTGCGTTCCAGTAAACGTTCCGCTTTGAGTAGCTAACGTTCCAAGACCTAAAGTGGTGCGTTGGGCTGCAGCATTGGCATCGTCAAGCAGTGCTCGACCTGCTGCTGTTAAAGAAAAAACTGCATACGTATTAGATGCAGTGGCATAAATGCCTTGGTTTGCAGCAGTCGTTAGTCCAGAAATTGATTGCAGGCCAGCGTCGTAAGCCTGAACGTTTGTCCCAATGGCTACGCCAAGGTTGACTCGCGCAGCTGCCGCGTTACTTGCACCCGTTCCACCATCAGCAACGGTGATGTCTGTAATGCCAGTGATCGTGCCACTGGTAACGGTCAGGTTTGTAAGGGTTGATCCGTCAGCATTAAGCGTGGCAATTGTGCCCAGCCCCAATGTCGTTCGCTGCGCTGCAGCACTTAAATCATCTAGAAGTGCTCGACCTGCTGCAGTACAAACAATCTCCTCAATAATTCCAGCGTTGGCGCTGCTACGTCCCAGCAAACGGTCAGTTGCCGTAACGTTTTGGACCTTGGCATAAGTGATTGCATCATTAGCAATCGAAACTGTGCCTAGCTTTGTCGTACTGCTTTGATCAAGCTTGTTTAGGTCAAGAGTGCTGACATCGATCAGGTCAAGACCGGCGTCAACAAGGTTTTTTACAGTAACCTTCTTGGTCTCAGAGCCGCTAATGTCCGAAATAGGCAGGACGTCTATCGCCGCAACCCCAGCCTTGGACAGCTCGTTAAGCTGCGTAATTCGTTGGTCAGCCAAGGCTCAGCTCCTTATGGCAGGGTTGCTTGAGTTTAGTTTAATCCGTAACTTCCTTTAGGAGGAAATCAAGAGACTGCTCTTGACGGATTCGATCGTCATCTTCTTTAAGCAGGTACTCAGCCAACGTCCCAACCACAAGCTTTAACTCGCCTGTGGTTACAAAATCTAAAGTACAACTGATAACGTCTCCAGCATCAACTTTAACTCCAGAATTAGTGACAACAGCCGTAAGTGCATAAAAAACACTTTGGTGAGAGGGGAGCACCTCTCTGTCTATCAAATACAAAAACAAATCAAAAGCGCAGCCTAAGTCCAGTCTTTGAATTAGCTGCAGCATCAACAAGGGCGTTTCTTTTCCACCACTGCCTATGGTATTAAAAAGACATTCGATGCGACCGCTACCACTAATTAATCCAGCGTTATACTGATTTTTGAACTTATCAGAAAGAACTGTCGTATCAACACGCTCGCGGCTAGCGTTAAATTCATAGCTAGTGACGTCGCCAAGAACATTAGATCCAGCGTCTCTAGCGGTAATTGTTACCGACAGAGGGTCGCCAGTAAAGGCTTGCAATGCAATTTCGCTGCTTCGATTATTGTTCACAGCGTCTGCAAATGTTGGATAGAAACGCAAGCCGCCTGCGGAATTTATATTTACAAAAGTGCTATAAGTGTCTTGTACTGTTCCAGAAGACCAGTTAGAGGCCGGGATGAACAGAAGCTTTCGTGCGTCAGTCGTTTCAATATCAATCTTGTCTCCTGTAAAAAGATTATCTATTCCGTTTTCGGTTCCAATGCGATTAAGAGCTGTACTGACATCATCGCTAGTGATTTTTTCTGACAGCACACCTAGGACTACTGCCGTTCCACGGCGCAATTGAACGTTGCCTTGAGTCCCAAGAAAAAATGTCATTAATCAAGCGATAGCTGTGGATAATTTAATAACTTTAGCAAATTCTCCGTCAACTGTGAAATTGATAGGCACTACAGCCAATTCTCCTGTCGCAGTGGAAACGCTTGCAGAAGTAATAAAAGCGTTGAACTCGATAGTATCGTGATCCGGTTTTTCAGCAAGCCCCGAGCCGACTTTCAGCTTGAATGCTAGAGCCGTGCTTGAAATATCACCCGTTGTCATAATCTTGGACAGCACCTCAGTAAATTCCACAAGACCAGCCTCAATCTCGACCGCATCAAGCCTGTAATAAATTAAAGTGGCACTACCCGTTGCTCCTTTCCTTCCAGGAGTGAAAGTGTTTGCGCTGCTGGAGATATCATTGGTGCTCAAAAGCTCTACTGTGGCCTCGATAGACCAGTCACGAATCTTAGCGACAACCTTGTCGCCAAGAAGTAGCGAGCCTGTGCGTCCGGTGTAAAAGCCCATTGCTTCGCTGGTTCTAGAACATTGGCTTCATATTAGCTCACCTTAAACAAGCTGGGCCTGAAGTCCGCAACACGAGCGCGTTGCTGGTCATCGCAGGGGTACTCAATAGCTCTTACCGTCACTTCGCCATCTTCATCCATCTCAACCTCAGTGATCCTAAATACACGTTTTTCTCTTGAAGCCCTTCCCATAACATAAAGTTGGCCAGCTCTCCCAGCTAAAACGTCAGACAACCCGGTCGGAAATTCCACATCATTTTTGGCATCAACGTTTGCGCTGTCTCTGTTATAAAACAAAAAGTTGTACAGTCCTTCTTCCATAATGTTCTGTAGCGGAGAGTTAAGTGATTCATCCTTGCTGACAACGCCAGAAGACGTCTTGTCCCAAGAATTAAAGCCAATATCCACATAAATAAACGCTCCAGGCTCTATTGGGTTACTTGATGGGAACGTCTTGAACTCCACGCCCCGTCGGACATACCTGCGTTGGTTTACAAGCATTTTGCCAAACATGATCGCCTGCTGCCTGCTCGTAACAAATGCACTTAGATCAAACGTTTCCCTGATTGATGACGGTAAGTCGGCAATGTCGAGTCGTCGGACATTTACTGTTCTTTTGCGTTGAAAAATTGACTTTGAAGATTCTTCTCTATAAATAATGCTTGCAACAAGATCTTGCGTGCTTGCTCCGTAGTCTAAAAATTCTTCCTTGTAAGAATCTTCAAGAATATTGCCTGTCGTAAATAGTGCAGAAATAGTTAACGAAATCGGATAACCGTTGGCATCTGCAGCTTGACCAGTTTTGCTTACAGGCAATGCAGGCACTAAAGTTTCTTTGCCATTTTTTCTCGCGAACTCAAGCAGGCTAAAAGGAGCATTGTTTACCCAAAAATCACGCCAAGACGATTGGTCAGCAATAACCCCATCCATATTCAAAGTAATGGGCTTTACCGACTCGCCTGAGTCAAAGTCAAGCTCGGTAGGTAAATTGTTGTTTTCACAAAAGTTCTTTGCCAACCAAAGACTTGACTTGTCTAAAACTGTTGAAGGAGCATAACGACCAATACCATTAATTTTATCAAGAACGGTATCAGCAAAAATGTCTGGAGCGTAGCTAGTGCTTCGTTGGGATGGCGCAATAGATATTTCGTCGCTAGCAAATGTTATTCTATGACTTAATTTTCCTTCTGTTACAAACGCGGTCACGTTACGCAAATCTTGAATGCCTCTGTTTGCAAACATGCTTAACGAAAAAAGAGAAAGATCCTTGTACACTCCTGTGCCTAGTTCGTTTACAGTAGAAGCTATTTGTTGCTCAGTTACAGCCGTCAAAGCCAGCTCGGGTCCACTTTCAAAACTAAATTGAACCTGCGTGTCAGTGTTAACTGAGAATACGTCCCACTCATTCGTAAGTTTGGGTCCGCGCTCCTCAAGATTTGGAAAACCAAAAGTATTGTCAACAACAATATTGTCGACTTCGATTTTTGTTAAACTGGCTTTTTCAATGCCGTTCCACCAAACAAATCCGCCAGATTTGTCACCAACGAGAATGCCATTCTCAAGGATATCCGGATTATTGTTCTTTTTATTCATTCTTTCATGGCTATCTAAAACAGCAAATGTTTTTTGACCGTTTTGTTGAATCTCAGACCCAACATCGTAAACAGGGTCAAGCTTAAAAGCGTATTTTGCGCGACTTGGTGCGTAAAAATTAAAATCGTTGTAGGCTTCACTTTCTGAAGACTGACGTATTGCAAAAAGAGCCGGATGCACGGTCCAACCATCATCGCCTTGATCTGCTTTTTTGTACGAAAATCGGAAAAAAGCTTGACGACCGTGAATACCGTTATCGCCTAATGAATATTTTTGGTCAGCTGGCGTATCCCCATACTTTAATTGACGCCCTGAAACTCTTCTAAACAATTTTGATTTGATTGAGAATTTGACTTGGTCTACTTCGCTGACTGTTTCATAAGCAGCAGACTCAGCTTTTACCAAAGCTTTGACGAAGAAGTTGTTATCAGCAGAAGCTATACAGTCGTCCCACTTTTTTAAAAACCTTTTGATGTCCCTGATCGTTCCTTTCTTTTTCTTTTTTAAGATTGCAAATGCGCTTTCAATTGGCTTGAGAGAATTGACGTCTACCATTTTTTTGGTTGAGGGTAAGCTGTCAAGTTCTGTCTCTAGTTCGTCACGGCCTTTGCTATAATCTTTTGGAGATATTTCATTCCTACCTCTGTTTTCAGGGATTCTTGGAGTCGTAAACGCTGTTGTCTTATCCTCTAATCTATCTACAATTTGATTTCTTACTTCTGCAGCAAGTTTTGATTCTCTCTTGGTTTTCAGAGCTTCCCATCTTTCAAGCTGTTGATCTATTCTGTCTACCCTTTTTCCTATAGAGTTTTTGCCGACTATACTCGTGATGGACGGAAATCTTTTTATTGTCCCGCTTGGCGTATTGTTTTCAAAAGCAGTGTCTTTAAGCTTCGCTGATGCTTCTACGTTGGTTTCGTCTATTTTTGCGTAAAGATAGTCGCGAGTTGTTTTAATACTTTCAAGACGTTCGTTGATATAGTAAAGAGTAAATTTGCCAAAGTCGTCTGTCTCTTTTCCATGAGTGCCGCGAGCGTCAGCTCTGAGCCTGTTCTCCATGTTCCAGCCCAGGCTTTGTTGCAAGTTTTTCGACAATTCCCCAGGATAAGCTTTCTGATCCCAGAACTCCGCCCCTTCCTTATAACTAAAAGCAAAGCTCCAAGGAGTTTCAATATCGTCGTCAAGATCGCCACTTTCTATAAGGCGTATAAGCAAGTTCAATCTTCTTATGTCTTGCCTTAAAGTTTTCCTTACGCTTTCAGTTTTTACAGTTAGAGGATCATTTAACTGTCTGCTTTCCAGGTATTCTGTGTATTCTACTGAGCCTGCAGTATCAATGCTTAAGTTTCTCTTCTTTTTCGTTTGGTCGACCCATGAAACTTCAACAGCATCTGTATAATTGTAATCAATAACGCATTTACCTAATTTGTAACGGTCTTCTCCCTCGACTGTAGAATTATTTGTATTTCTCATAGGTTTTATATTGTACTGGTCGGCTATATTTTTGTCGTCAGGCACATTAGTGACAATACCGTCCTCATCTTCGTCCTCTTTAGTGTCGCTAGCACTTGACACAAAAGAACCACGGCCGGAAGGGGGCACTGCCTCCTCAAGCTCATTTTTTAATATTTTTAAATCGTTTTGTAGCTTTTTCTTTTCCGCTTTTACGTTGTTTACTGGTATTTCACTTCCATAATTAAAAGACGGGCATAGTCCTGTTTCGACGCACTCAAAGTTTGCAGTTACGTCGCCATCATCAGGGTCTCTAGAAGGCTGTGACTCAGAGCCAGTGCCAAAGCTAAGCAAACGAAACTTGGCAGACCCCAGCATGTAGGTGCTTCCAAAGTCCAAAGCATTTACTGCTTGACGACGAAAATTAAGCGCTAAGGGCGCAACCTCATCGTCACCCCCATCTCTGTACTCCTTGCTTTCAAACCGAACTTGAATTTTATCAGCTGCGATCTCATTGCCGTTTTTATCCAAACGTTTTGGATTGTATTCATCTTTAGCCTCCCATCCGTCGCCCAACAAAATAATGCCAATAGGTCCATCTTGTTCTTCACCTTCGCTATCCCTTGTTTGCATCTCTACCTTGATGGGCACGGGATCATAGATGCCTAGAGAGGAAGAAGTTGTCGGTGAATATGCTTGGCTAAAGCCCTGCACACCGTTCCTGGTTGCATTTTGATAGCTTATGATTTGACAAACATCAGAATCTTCAGCACTTTTTAAATCGTCTGGATAAAAGCCTAAATTATCTTTTTCAGTATCGCTGAAATGTGGTTGGCCTTTAGTAAATTCTCCGTCAGCGTACTTTGGGTAGAAAAGAAACACTGTGGACGGATCTAGTTGGCTAAGAGCTAACGAGCCAAACGCAGTTCTGTTTTCATCAATGCTTTTGATCTGTGCCGCTCCAAGGATGAACAACAACTGCATAAATTGCGATGAGCCAAAATTATCGACTGCCGACCAAACTAAGGAGCCGCTAACCCGAACGCCTCCGTCTGAGTTGTCTTTTTTGCTGGTATAAACAAGGTTGACTGGATCGCCGTAAGCAGCCAGCTCTGGAGCGCCGTTAAAGCCAAAAGATGGTGCGAAGCGTTGCTGCCTTGTTCTTAGCTTATTGCTAGCCCCAATACTGGGAATGTTTGGTTTAGGTGCTAGTAGTGCCGCACCAACCTGAAACAAAGTGCCAACAATTGTCAGGACTAACATTGCCGTAGCTCCGCCGTCTGCCCCACGAATGTCAAGTGCAGTGCCAGCTTTTGGATCCTTATATTCTTGCTGGAGCGCAACAAATTCCAGATACTCTTCTTTGCTTACCCCCAGCGCCTCAATCAGCTGGTACTCATAAGGCAGCAGTCTCCGATTCATCAGTTCAACCAGAAATAATTTGCGCTGACACGCTCCACTGGAACGCAAACAACACGCTTGCCTGGAGCGATGCAGATCAAACCCCGATCCGTCACCGTTCCAAGTGCAGCGTTGTCTGTACCAGCAAGCAAAGCAGCAGCACCAACTTTTGGTATCTTAAGCCGCTTCCCGCTCTGAAGTAACCACCGAGCCATTTGACTTGGTTTAAGCGTTTCAGCTGAGTACAGCCAGTAAACCCAACAAAACTGCTCTGTGTAGTCCGACAACCCAAGCCGTGAGCGGATTTCACAAAGCAACTGAAAGCAATCAGTTTTATTTCGTCCGTCGGCTGGGTGTGCGCCCCAGCAATATTCCAGCCCAATTAAGTCATTCATCGCAATGACAAGTTCGACTCAAGCGGCAAAATACCCACGTTTCTTTCTGTCAAGGTGCGGGCTGGGAAGCCTGCTGCAACACCGTCTAAGGCAGAACGAAAGCGAAGCTCAATCGTGTCATCACTAAATGACGCTCCAATCCCGACGTAATACTCGTCAAACCCGCCACTTTGTACTTCTCCGGCTGCATTAATAAATCTCGTGTAAACAACTAACTTGCTCAGCCTATTGCCATCGCCTTCTTCTACAAGCCGCACTGCATACTCAGAAGCAGGCAAAAGAAGCGTGACTTGCTGGTTATCTGCATTCAAGCTAGATACACCACCTTCAATCTCGAACGGGACAAAGCTGTAGGAGAAGCTACCAAGCGTTTTCTTCTCGTTTATGAAATAATTTTGGTAGCGATACGGTGGTGTACCGGTCGGTTTTGTAGTTGTTTCTAGTTCGAAGAATTGGCAAATTCGGATTTGATTCTCAGACATCAGGCGTCAATCTCCCCTACAAATTCAACGGAAACGTTACTAAGCCCTGCTTTTACGCTTTTAATTTCAGGGGGTTTTGCGTATCGCCAACTTACATCTGCCCCCGTAAAATACGCTGAAGAAGTTCCTCCCATTCCCTGAAAAACCTCATCTGACAAGGTAAAGCCGTCAAAAGTACCATTAACACTATCAAAATGGTTTAATATTTGAGATACCGTTCCACCTTCTATTATGCCATTGAGGCGGACCGCATTGTCATCGCCAATATTTTGGAACTGTAGCTTCAAGATATATCGTGTCTTCTTGTTGCCAAAAGCACGACGTACTGTCGCACCAGACATTGCTCGGTATGTCTTGCTGGGCAAATCGCCCATCGTCATGCTTCTCGCTGACGGTGTCATCTTTGGGAAAGCACTAGCCATCAGCGAAGACCAATCCGGGTTCTAGTTCTAGGACTATTCTGCATCTTATCCAAGGTCATGTTCATACCTCGTTTTGCTCCGTCATTAGACGCTTGCTTACGAGTGACTGCCATTGCAGATTCAAGCTGCTCACGGCTGACGTATTCCGTTCCACCAATACTCGTTGTCTCGAAGCTGAAGTTCATGGATGCTGCACCGCCTGAAGCAGGAGAACGACCCATAAGGGAGCGCATGTCCTCATTACGCATGACACCGCCTGATTGCCCTGGAACGAATAGCTCTGGGCCACGCTCTCCAACCAGATAAGGCTGACCGCCTGAGACTGGGCCTCCATTTGCTCTGCCCAGTTTGCCGCCTGGCAAGAACATTTTGGGATCAGCAAAGCCAGGACCAGAACCAAGATCAGGTAGCGGACCAGTTGTCAATGTGCCCTGCTTGCTTGCTGCCTCTACAGCACCACCCCCGCCACCACCAGAAGCACCAGCAACCGCGCCTAGTGCTTTTAATATCGTTTGATAAGTGATCATTACTAACTGCTTGGCAATAATTTGCTTGGCCATATCCAAGAAGTGATTAGCCACCGTCTGGAAGAAGCTACTTAAAGCTTCTTGAGCGCTTGCCTTGCCCGTGACTACTTTCATGAATGAATCAGAGAAAGCGTCACCAATTGCGCCAGCCGCTAACTTCACTTGATTTGCTGGATTGACCAGTTTCTTTAAAGCCAGCTCCGCATCAGCAGCGTCTTTCCCAATCTGTTCCGCGAAAGTTGGTTCTCTCGAGCCTTCTTTTGCCGCTCCTACTGCTTTATCTTTAGATCCAGAAAGGCTTTCTTTGCCTTCCTCCAACGCCTTCAATTCTTCCCTCATCTTAACTTGATTTACCAAGCTTTGTGCGGTCTGCTCTTCTTTCTCTGACTTGCTTATTGCATTTTTTAAAAGCTCAATTTCTATATCAAGCATCTTCTCAGAAGACGAAAATAGTTTCTCTATTTGCATGAGCTGCTTGGCTAGCTCCGGATTGACACCCTCGGCGATCAATCGTGCATATTCCTTATCCAAACGAACCTTTTCTTGAATACCTTTAGTGATCTCTTCAATTGGTTTTGTTGCTTTCGCTATTATCTCGTTGGTGCGCTCAGACAGTGCTAACGCTTGCCTTTCGTCAAGTAAACCTTGCGCTTTAATGTTTGCCTGAGTAACCGCTTCGATCTGTCCTTCTTTCTGGATGCTAATAAATTGAGCCTCAAGGTCGCTCCTTTCTTTCGCTTGTCTTGCTATTAACTTGCCAATATCACTTTGCTGCTTTTGTATGCCGAGCTGATCTTGCAACTTGCGAACAATGTCGTTCGCTCTGTCGATACGACCTTGAGTCTTGTCGGTGGTGGTGCGACTGCCTGTGCCGCCTGTGCCTGATTCAGCCGTAGGGGCACCGTAATCAAAACGCTCAAATGGACCAGTCAAATACCCTTCAGCAGCACCTTGACTAGGGTCAGTGTCAGTAATTTGATTTAATTTTGTTCTAAGGCGATCGACTTTTTCATTCAATCTGTCGACTTCGTTTTGCGCTACATCAACCCCAAAGTCACTGCGAGCTGGAATGGTGTCCTTTTCGAGTTTACTTCTTTTTGGAACTTTCTTCTGAGCTTCAATAAGACTTTTTATCGCCTCATCTCGTTCATTCTCTATTTTTAATAAGCTTGCAGTCACCTCAGCAACACTGCCTTTCTTGAGCAAGTCATTAAATCTTTGTTGTTCTTTGGAGGCGTTAAAAATAGCGCCAGCAAGTATTCCAGCCCCCACTGCAAGTGCCGTGAATGGATTGGCTAGAGCGGTTGCAATTAACTCCCCTTTGATAAGAATTAAGGTCGCTCTTATGCCCTTAAGGCTTGCAACAATCGCAGCAATTTTTGCTGCAGCGAACACAGCGAAAGCAGTCGTTGCCGCTACAACAAGAGTGTCTAAATTTTTCGCAAGAGCAAGGAATAAATTGGCTATTTTAGGAACATTTGCTGTTAAAAACGGAGTTATTTCTTTTATAAATGCAGCGAATGCATTCTGAAACTGCGCTCCAATCGGAATCAAGGCAGTTCCAATTTCGGCTTGCATGTCTTGGACCGCAACAGCCAATCGTGCGCCAGCTTCTGCGTTTGAATTAGCAATTTTAGAAGCAGTGCCAGAATAAGTGTCTCCCAACTCAACAATAAAATTCATTAACTCATTCAACCCAACCGTTCCAGCCTTTAAATTCTTCTGTAGCTCAGGCAGAGTCATTTCGTTCGCCTTCGCGAACATCGTCACGGCACCTGGGAGGCGCTCGCCCAGTTGCCCAGAAAGTTCTTCTGCAGAAACCTTGCCTTTGGAGAAGACTTGAACCATCGCCGTGATAGCACCCTTCACGTCCTCAGTGCTGCCGCCAGTGGCCTTAATTGCCGCAGTAACGTTTTTAAAGGTTGTCTCAGCATCTGCAATGGGTCCGCCAGCGCCAGTTACGGCCGCAGTCAATCGAGTTACTCCTCGGACTGCATCTCTTTGAGGGACATTGAACCTTTCAGTAGCATCCCGCGCCGCATCCAAAGCACTAGCGAAATTAGCTTGACTTGCTGAAGCGTTGCCCTCAACTCTTGAAACACCTTCCAATGCAATTTTAAGCTTCTCAATATCAGCTGCATAATCAGCTGCACCACCAATAGCCTTCCTGATGCCACCAACTTGAGCGCCGATTGCGGCGCCTGCAAAAGCTCCCTGGACACCACCAAACGCACCTAGTGCGCCACCAATCGCACCTTCAGGCCCACCAAAAATGCCGCCAGAAATAACCGCGCCAGCCACCTGTGTTGCTTGACGGGCTCCACCACCACCGCCTTTGCGGCCTTGAGCCTTAGTTAGCTGCTTTTCATATTTCCCAATGTCAGCAGTTAGCTCTTTGAACTCCTTGCTATTAATATCTGCTTCTCTTCTTAACGCCCTTAAAGCTGTTACTTGCCCGTCAATAGTGCTAATGCTCCTATTGCCTTGTTTTGCAAAGTCATTTATTGATCTTCTTACTTTCTCTATGGAAGGAGCGGTCTGGCCTGCTGTTACTTTTAAATTTTTTATTGAATTTCCAATCTTGTCAATTATCTGCCGAGAGCCAGATCCCGCCTTGAAATCCAGCTTGATGGAAAGAGTTTCAATTGCCTTTGCCATCAGAGCGTTTCCTCAGTTCCGTTAGGGCTGCCGCCTCCATTATCTGGAGGCGCTCGAGCATGTCTCTACGATCCTCCACATTGTAGAGGCCAAACAAGCCTTCGGAACCTAGCAGCACCTCATACTTCAAACCGACATATCCACTCATCGAAACCTGCCACTGGGTCTGCAGTCGGAGGAACATGAGGACTGCATCCCAGTTCTCCTCCCAAACCTCAAAATCCGTAGACTCCTTTGCCTTCGGCTTTGGCAGACTTATTCCAAAAGCAGCTGCATCATCACTGGACTTATCCTCGACTTGTTTGCCGCCGGACGCCCAATAAATCGCAGCCTCTCTTAGTTTCCCGACTCTGCTCCCTCATAGGTTTTGGTGTAAGCCGCAAGAACAGCTTTCACCCAATCGACATCATCAGAAAAAGATTCCAGCTCCTTGGTCGAGAAAGGGATGGTCTTGCCAGATTCATCTTGAATACCTTCCCAGCCGACCATCACTTTCTTCAACAATGGCAAGCCAGAATCCTCGCCCAACGAGTTAAGTTCAGAAAGCTTCACTCTTTTGAAAAGAGCAATAAATTCAAACTTATCAAATTCGCCTGGACGATCTTCACTTGGTTCTGTTACCTCAACGGGCCACTTGAAAGTTTTGACCTTTTTACGTACGAAAGCCACTAGGTAAATGCGTAAGCAGAATTAGCTTACACAAAAAAAGGGAGCCTGAAAAGGCTCCCAAAGACACAGACTGAACTGATCAGGTGTAGATCAAATCAAACTCAGCGTTAGCGGCAGAATCAGGCACGCAAACATACGGAATTTCAAGCATTGCAATCCCGTCTTGGTCCCCATAGGACACATCGCCAATGTCTACCTTTGAAGAGGTGAACTGAACAATGTTTCCAGCGGCAGAACCATGAGTAAACTGAAGGTTACCTAAAGCTGCGTCGTCATCAACTGCAGCAGCAAAGAAGTCCTTCGTGGCAATCGTGACTGCCTCGATAGAGACCGAACCTGATACAGAACGATCAGTAATTAGCACCTCTTTTGCTCCTCCTACAAATTCGCGATATGCCACTTCAGTACCTAGCTCTAGGCTGAAGGACTGCAAAGCCCCTGCATACGAAAGCAAAGCAAAGCTGCTTGTATTGCCATTCTTGAAGATCAAGGGATCATCTTGATTGGCATAGGTGGGCGTTGGCAACGCAGTGTCGTCAGGAGCGTTGTAAATACCAGTGAACGTGAAGTCCAGTGATGGGATCTCCCCAACAGTTGCATTCAACGTGAATGTGCCCCTGCAACCAGTGACCTTGTGACGAACACCGTCAATGTTGTAGTGGATGGTGACACTGTTGAAACCGCTGGACTCAGGCTCGTACTTGACTGAAGTGTTAGCCGAAATGGTCTCACTCAACCCGCAAGCTTGAATTGCTTTGCCATATTGAGGAGCCGTGCCCGCGGTGCCTGATCCTGCCAACTCAACACTGAAAGAGCATTCAACCTTTGTGTTCGCCAGCAAAAGCTGAGAAGAACCCAAATAAGGACGAATCAACTCACGGCTGACGGTATCACTTGATTGTGGAGTGATGCTTAGTTCCCTTACGAGAACTGCGTCGGCTCCGGTCGGTGTTGGATCCGTTCCGTAAGTCGACTCCGTCTCGATCAGAATCAGGCGCTTTCTCAGTAGCAGTGCCATCGGATGTTCCCTGGGATGGTTGTGGTGGCAGCGTACGCATAATTAAAGTGCGAACGCCTGTTTCGGGATCCAGCAGGTAGCTCCCGCCTTGACCACTGTGTTCATCTGACATGGTAAATGGAGGAGCTGGTTAGGTTTAAGAGTAGCTCGCCTGAACTATTGAGTTAAATCAGCAACTTGAGTGCGATATCGAACGTCAAATTCGCATGAGATGATCCCCGCTGGCTGGTCAGCCTCAATTAACTGATAGCTCGTTTGGGCTGGCTGTACATCAATCGCATATCCGCCCAACGTCAAATCAGACATTATCTTGGCGTGCAAAGATTCAATAGTGTCATCAGCCGCTTGGTCGGGCACTGTTGCTCGTTCGATAACAACAATCCTGATGCGAAGAGTCCAGTCCAGTGTTGGCAGACTTGTGTTCTGGACTGGAGTATCAGATACAGGCTCAATAATGATTGCGGGGGATTCGCCCCTGCTCATTGGTTCTGCACGACTTCTGTAAATCCTCGTGCCAACACCCGTTGTCCCGGCTAAAGCCGTGGTGATGGCAGCAAGAATGTTTTCGCGTTTTGTTGTCATCGAATTAATCCTTCATTAGCATCACACGCATAATCTTGCCATCGTCAAGCAGCATTGGCTCGCGCACCGTATAAGCCACGCCCTCAACAGTCATTGCATCTCCTCTTGAGACGGTTGAGAAATCAGAAGTCTTGACCACAACTGCGTAATCAGTGGTCAGCACAACTCCATCAGCAATAATTTCATTGGGCGATTCAAAGTAGCCAACACTTGTTGTTGATCCTTGAACGACTGGAACCGTAAAGCCAGGCGTGTCAAAGAAAGCGTTTAAGTCTTCGGTGAAGGCAAGTGCCATAAAAAAAGACCCCCGGATCACCGGGGGTTATGAAACGAATCAGCCGTACTTAGGGGCTGCAAGGCCAAGGACGCTAACTGCGCCTGTGCCTGTTCCACCTGCAACTGTCACTTTGCATTGGACAAATCGCTGGGTACTGTCACTGTTGAAGACCAGTTGTTCAACCAATGCAGCGTTTGCGCCAGTGGTCGTAAATGCGGCACCAGCAACGTCAGTAAAAGTGCCGCTATTAGTGTCACACTCAGTGACCTTTACCGCGTAGGTAACGCCTGAGCCGCCTGCTTCAGCGTCTAAGCCGAGAGCAACGTCTCCTTCATAGTCTTCCAGATCGACTACCGATCCAGTCTTTGTTGCTGCCGTCACATCATTTGCGACGAATGTGAGCAGAGTTGTTGCTCTGCGAGTGTTGCCGATGCTCATTCCTTAGTCCTCTTGCGAGTTGTGGTCTTGGGCTTGGGAGCCTCTTCTTCAGAAGGCTTTTCTTTGGCTGCAGGCTTAGCCTCACAAGCCTCAACTTCTCCCTTGAACTCGACAGCTTTGCCGAGGTTGATCAAAGTTGCAGCTTGCTGGTACTCAACCTCCAAAATGGAGCCCGCCGAAACGGACTCCCCGGAGATCATCACCTGTCTCAGAATTTCAATCTTCATGAGTCAGAAACGATTTAACAAGTCACCTGTTATCAGGTGCCAAGGCAGAATGCGCCAGCTTGCTTGACTGCGATGTCAAGATCCTGGAGCGCAATGATCCGAACAGTGCCAGCAGTTGCGCCAGCGTAAGGATCAACCGTCAGGTCGAGGCCAGACCACATGCCCATGATCATCATGGAGAAGTCACCAAACAGAGCATCGTTGTTAGCGAGCTGGT
>Ga0209337_1000930_pt1 | contig 22982 bp, 23 predicted proteins | sample LinPmetageLP53_FD_184044 | JGI IMG/M metagenome (GOLD analysis project Ga0209337, IMG submission 184044) | Marine viral communities from the Pacific Ocean - LP-53 (SPAdes) (version 2) | ecosystem: Environmental > Aquatic > Marine > Oceanic | place: Pacific Ocean | collected 2010-02-08 | reverse complement strand
GATTTATAAATTCTTTAATACAGGGGTCAGCAAAAAAAGCTCACTACATGTACCACTTAGTAAATGAAAGATTAAATGATATAAACCCAGATTTAGTTGGGTTATACTCTATAGTAATGTCAGTTAATGATTTAATGTATTGGGTAATGCCAGATATGGAAGGTATGATTGGTGGTGGTGGTGCAGAACAAGCTATGGCTGGAAAAGAAGAATTAGACTTAGAAACAGACCCACCTACAATTAAAGCAAAGGGATTGATGTTTCCTATATTAGTACATGAACTATATAAAGGAGTTATGGAATATGTTTCAGCTCACGGACTACCGTCTGACCCAGACATGGCTCAAGAAGTAATTGGTATGGAGGATACTTTACCAGCTGAAGTTTGGGACTTACGATTAGGTCCAGTAATTTGGGAAAAATTTTTAGAAGTATATCCAGATGATTTCTTTGATGAGGATGAACAAAAAAGAATTAAAAATTATTTTTATTTTAAATTTGTAAGTTTAGAGGCAGAACAATTCCTTGCCCTAGCTAAAGAAATACTATCAGGTAGCCAACAAGGTAAAGACCAGGTTAAAAAAATGATTGACGAAATAGTTAACCAATTAAAACAAGAAGACTATGAGGATGCCTCAGGAGAAATTACGGAACCTATAGATGATACACCACAAATTCCAGATGTTGAAGAACTAGATATGGATACCATTTTAGATAAAATAAATAAAACGGGTATGGATTCTTTAACAAAATCCGAAAAAGACTTTTTATATAACTTGTAAAAGGTTAATAATTTTCTGATATTTATAGCATATGGACAAACAAGAGCTAATAAAAGAATATGCTAGGTGCCTACAAGACACCAACTACTCTATTGAGACGTATTTGGAAACTTACGACAATACACAATCAAAATACGTTCCATTTAACTTATTTCCTGAACAGAAAATGATGTTAAGTAATTTTGAAAAGTATAACGATAACATCACAAAAAAATATCGTCAGGCTGGTGTATCTACAGCAACAGCAGCTTGGGTTTCAAAAAAATTACAGTTCGCTTCTAAAACAAGACCAGAAAAAATACTAATAATTGCTAACAAATTAGACACAGCTTCTGAATTTGCAAATAAAGTAAGAGGGTTTATTAATCAATGGCCTGATTGGATTGATGTCGGGTTTTCAAAAGAAAAAGACTCCCAAAAACATTTTAAATTAAATAATGGTAGTGAGGTAAAAGCAGTCGCAACTTCTGTTGACGCACTTAGGGGTTTTACACCAACAACACTTATTTTTGATGAGGCTGCCTATATAGAAGCTGGTGACGATTTTTGGGCTGCGTGTATGGCATCATTATCTACTGGGGGTAAAGTAATTGTCATATCAACCCCTAACGGATACGATAAAATTTATTATGAGATTTATGAACAATCTATAAAAGGTTTAAATAGTTTTCATATTTCTGAACTTCATTGGGAAAATGACCCTAGGTTCACTAAAGACTTATATTGGGTAAAAACAAAAGACATTGTACATTTTTTATTAAATATAGAGGATTTTGATGAGAGTGAATTTATTCATGAAACAGATTTGAGTAAGTTTAGGGATTTAATTAAAAATGGTTATAAACCTTGTTCTTCTTGGTTTGAGAGTATGGTTAAAAAACTTAAGTATGATAGAAGAAAAGTTTCACAGGAATTAGAAAGTGCTTTTTTAGGTTCTGGTGATAATGTAATCCCAGTAGAAACAATAGAAAGAATAAAAAATGAAGATATTAGAGACCCAGAAGATATGTTTGTTGGGAATCAGTTATGGGTTTGGGAAAAACCAAAAGAGGGACATAGATATATTTTAGGGTGTGACGTAAGTAGGGGTGATTCAGAAGATTTTACATCTATAATAATAATAGATTTTGATGATAGGACTCAGGTTTTAGAGTACTTAGGTAAAATACCCCCGGATTTAGCTGCTGATATTATATATAAATGGGGTAGTATGTATAACGCTTATGTTGTTACAGATATTACTGGGGGTATGGGTGTAGCAACCTCTAGGAAATTACAGGAATTGGGGTATAAAGACCTATATGTGGAAGGTATGAATACCGCGGATAAATGGAAGTACAACCCAAATAACGGTACTAAAACACCAGGACTAGCATTTAATAATAAACGAAGTCAAATTGTGGCAGCATTCGAAGAATCATTAAGACACAAATTTACTATACGTTCTAAGAGATTACTGAATGAACTACACACATTTGTTTATATAAATGGGAAACCTAATCATATGAAAGGTAAACATGATGACCTAATAATGGCAATTGCAATGGCTTTATATGTGGGGGAAAGTTCGTTCTCTCAACTACAACAAGCAAATGACTTAACTAAAGCTATGTTAGATAGTTGGACCACCAGTGATAATACTAGTGACGGTAACGCCACAAAACAACAAAATAAACCATTATTTGGACTATCAGGCAATCAAAATACTGATAGTAAACAAATGTACAAAGATTATGGTTGGTTATTCGGTAAGGTCCGATAAAAAATGATTGACTATTTATAATATAATAAGTATTATTAATTACTATGGCAGAAAACTTAACACTATACCAAAGACTAGGAAAATTATTTGGTCCCGGAGGACCTAACAGAGTAGAACCTTCCTACCAAAAATTTAATATAGGGTCTTCAGAGATACTTAAAACAGACGATAAAAAAGAGTTTGAAGAAAAAAAACTTCAAATGCAACAATCGTTATACCTAGCAAACCAGTGGCAAAAAATAGATAATGAATTATATACTAAATCTATCTACTATGAACCAACTAGACTAGCATCTTATTATGATTATGAGTCTATGGAGTTTACACCAGAAATTTCTGCAGCTTTGGACATTTATTCTGAGGAGTGTACTACACCATCAGAAAAAGGTTATATGTTAAATATATATTCTGAATCTACTAGGATTAAATCTATATTAGGTGACTTGTTTAATAATATATTGGATGTTAACACAAATTTACCTATGTGGATTAGAAATACATGTAAGTATGGGGATAATTTTGTTTATTTAAAAATTGACGCTGAGAAAGGTATTATAGGATGTAACCAACTACCTAATATTGAAATGGAAAGAAGTGAAGGACACAGTTACCTAAACCAAATGAATAATGAATCTGAGGACGACCATGTAGTTAAATTTAAATGGAGAGAAAAAGAATTAACATTTAACTCTTGGGAAATTGGTCATTTTAGATTATTGGGAGATGACAGAAGACTACCTTATGGTACATCTATGTTAGAAAAAGCAAGAAGGATATGGAAACAGTTATTATTAGCTGAAGATGCGATGTTAGTTTACAGAACATCAAGAGCTCCGGAAAGAAGAGTGTTTAAAATATTCGTAGGTAATATGGACGATAAAGATGTAGAGGCTTATATCCAAAAAGTAGCAAATAAATTTAAAAGAGACCCAGTCGTTGACCCTTCTAATGGAAATGTTGATTTAAGGATGAATCAAATGGCTGTGGACCAAGACTACTTTATTCCTGTAAGAGACCAAGCAGCTGCTAGTCCAATAGATACTTTACCTGGTGCTACTAATTTAAGTGAAATTGCTGATATAGAATATATTCAGAAAAAACTTTTAGCTTCATTAAGAATACCTAAAGCCTTTTTAGGTTTTGAAGAGGTAGTTGGTGAAGGTAAGAACTTAGCCTTATTGGATATTAGATTTGCTCGTACTATTAATAGAATACAAAAAGCTATAATACAAGAATTGAATAAAATAGCTATTATACATTTATATGTGTTGGGTTTTGAAGATGAACTGGAAAACTTTTCATTAGGGTTAACTAACCCATCCACTCAAGCTGAATTACTAAAATTAGAACAATGGCAAACTAAAATCACACTTTATAAAGATGCTGTTGGTGACCCAGGAAGTGGGATAGCTCCTGTTTCGGCTACTTGGGCAAAGAAGTTTATATTGGGGATGAGTGATGAAGAAATTAAATTAGACTTACAACAACAAAGATTCGAGAAGGCATTATCTGGGGAGTTAGAAAAAACCTCAGAAACCATCAAGAAAACCGGATTATTTAATAATGTAGATAAGTTATATGGAGAACCACCAACTGAAGAGGGTGGAAATGACGAGGCCGTAGCAGAACCAGGATTAGATATGGGAAGTGAAGATGTGGCTGATTTTGATATGGGTGGTCCAGAAACCGAAGCTCCAGGAGCAGGTGAAGAAGTAACAGAACCAGTAGCATCAGCGGAGTCGTATAATCAAGAAAGAGGTTTACCACTGTTGATGGAAGAAAAAGGACTATCTTTACAAGGTTTAGAGGAGATAAGAAATAGAACTAATCGTAGTATTAATAGTATTAATGAGGAAGTTAAGTCATTATTAGAAGATTAAAGATATTTATTATAAAAATACACTTATGAAAAGTTTCTCACATTACAAAACTAGTTTAGATACTATTCTAGAAAATTCATTTAAAAAAGATAAAGAATTATTTAAAAATAACCTATCAGTTATTATGGGAGCAATTAAATTTTCTAAACCACTTAGGGAATTTTTTACACTTTATAATGAAATAGAAAGTAAGGAATTTTCATCTAAAGATGATAGTAAATCCTACTTAACCGAAGCATTAAATTTTCTTAAAGAAAATAAAGATAAATTAAATACAGTAACACCTATACTAGATAAAATTATTGGTGATAGAAAAGAATTATGTGATAGTACAACAAATAATATCTACGAAAAGATAGATAATATAGTGTTTAATACTAATATAAAAAACATACAAACCATAGCAGAAGATAAAAATTACCTATGTGAGAATATGTCAAATCGTAAAACTAAAAAAATAACACGTATAACTAACCCCCAAATACTATCTAAAGTAATAAGTAAAAATTACAAAGAAGCTTATGAGGGGTCACTAACAGAATCACAAAAAAATATTCTTAAAAACACCCTATTAATGACGGAAGATACATTAAATAAGGAATTTAAAAATATTAAAGACATTGCTATTAATAAGTTAGATGGTTTAATCTCGGAATCTAAAGAGGATGAGTTAGCGGTAAAGTTAGTAGAGGTAAAAAATGAAATTCTAACATTAAATCCCACAAAAAAATCATATATTAAGGTTAGGGGCCTCGTAGAGGACTTGAAGTAGAGACCTATATTTTTTATATTTTAGTATAAAAAATATTATATATGTTAAAACAAGGAAGGGAAGTAAAAACCCAATTATCAGAAGTATTTAGAACGTCTTATGGGACAGTAGATATGTCCAGTCTAAAATCCATATTTGTTAACCTATCCACTTGGGCAGAACCCATAGAAGATAAAGAATCGTGGATAAGACCAATCAAAAAATTTGAGACTAAGATAAAAAATTCACTGCACAGCCAACTAAAAGAAACACCATTTAAAGATAAGGCTATAGTAGATTTGGATTTACGTGCAAGTGGAATAAAAACTGGTAAAAGAAGTTTTATGAGGTGTGAAATAACACTATTCCTAGAAACTAAAAATAAGCTTAACATAAAATCCCCCTTCATATCCAATCCCGTTAAAACCATAACAAGTAACCTAATACAAGAATCGATTCTACCATCAACAACTTTTAAGTTTCACAAAACTAAAAAATAATAGTTATTTTTAAACTAAGTTTTTTGTTTTGTATTTATATTTATATATAAATTAGTTTATGAGAGTATTAGAAGCACGTGAAATAGGTCATGGTATATTAATTGAACATGACGGGTACATTTCTCCTTTGGATAACAAAGAAGTAATTAAAGAGATAAGTGAGCCAACGTTTGATGGTGAAATATTTATGAACGCAATTCTACAAAAATATGATACGCCTAATCGTAATGGTAGAGTCTACCCAGAAAAAATATTAAAAAGAGAAAATGATAGGTACCAAGACATTATAGGTAAAGGAGCTGCGATTTCTGAATTAAACCATCCAGAGTCTTCATTAATAGACTTAGATAGGGCCTCTCACATAATTACTAAAACATGGTGGGATGGTAATAGATTAATAGGTAGATTAAAATTATTAACTTCCCCAGCATACTTAAAAGAAGGTATAATATCCTGTGTGGGGGACCAAGCAGCTAATTTACTAAGACAAGGGGTTACTTTAGGTATATCGTCTAGGGGGGTTGGGTCACTAACTAAAAATGGTGAATATAATGAAGTACAAGAAGACTTTGAGTTAATTTGTTTTGACCTAGTATCCTCACCGTCAACACCAGGTTCTTACTTATTTAAGGAAGATGATTCTCCTGACACAGTAGATGAATCAAGTGAATCTATAACAAAAGTAAGTAAAGAAAATACAAACCTTAACAAGTCTTTAAACCTAATGTCTAAACTAGATAATTTCTTAAATAGATAATTCCCAGTTAAAACTTCTAAATACGGGATTTTTTACAATAATTGTATATTTATAATAAAACCGCGTCTACGCACGTGGCTTTTATAATAAACTTTTAAAAAATAAAAAAAAACGTGAGTGAATCAATTTTAGAAAAAGCGTTGCTCGAGGCGGAACAGTTGGAAGAAACTATGAAGTCTAATGCAAAAGAAATACTCTCTTCTACAATGAAGGGAGAAATTCAAGAATTAGTAAAAGAATCGTTGAGCGAAAACGATTACCTTAAGGAGCAAGAAGAAGAAGAAGTTGATGTTATTGACATAGAAGATGAAATGGATGGTGATGAACCTGACATGGATTTTGAAATGGAAAATGACATGGAACTTGATATTGAGGACGAGACAGAAACTGAAGAGTTACCTGAACTGCCACCTCTAGACTTAACATTAGCATCCGATGAAGAAGTGTTAAAAGTATTTAAAGCAATGGGAGACGAAGATGGAATCATTATCCAAAAAGATGATGACGAAATTGAGTTAACCGATACTACTAACGACACCGAATACATCATTAAACTAGACGAAGAAAAAAAATCAAAAACAATGAAAAAATCAATTAAAGAAATGGACATGGAAGAAATGGACATGGAAGAAATGGATAACATGGACGAAATGGACATGGAAGAAATGGATAACATGGAAGAAGGCCACCACGAAATGGACGAAATGGATGATGACGTTGTTTATGAAATTGAATTGTCTGAAGATTACGAAGAAGAAGACCACAAAGACAGAGATGAATTTGAGGGTAAAGATTCTGAAGTAGTTGGTGTAGATTCGGATATTAAAAAACAAAGAATGGAGGAGGACGCAGATTGGGGCGAGAATAAACATGAGTACAAAAGAAAAAGTTCTGGTGGTGTAAAACATAGAGCTGGAGATGTCGGAGGCGGCAAATACGGTAAAGGTGGTCACTATAAGGACTATGAAGGTGAACTCGGTGAAGACTCTGATTATGGTGGTAATAAAAAAGATTATCATAGACATATGGACAAAGCTGGACACAAAACTAAAAGTGGTGTCGTAGGTGGAGGAAAATATGGAAAAGGTGGTCATTATAAAGACTATGAAGGTGAAATGGACGAAGCTTCAAGAACTTTAGGGTTCGGAAGAGAGTCTGGTGGTAAACACAAACCTTCTGGAATTAGAAAAGCTATCACTAACAATCGTAACTTAGGTGAAAGTCGTATTAGAAAGTCCTATAATCTTCTTAAAGAAGAGGTAGAAACTTTAAAGGTAAAAAATGGTGAGTACAAACAAGCATTAACAACCTTTAAAGATAAATTGAATGAAGTAGGTGTGTTTAATTCAAATTTAGCTTACGTGACACGTCTATTTACAGAGCATTCAACTACCAAGATTGAAAAAATCAACATTTTGAAACGTTTTGATGGTACAAAATCATTAAAAGATTCAAAAGTGTTGTATAAGGTAATCAAAGAACAACTTTCTCAGGAAGTAGTTAAAAAATCTACAAAAACTCTTGCTGAGTCAGTTGAAAGTAAAATTACTAAGACTCCTACTAGTGGGGGTAAACTATTGGAATCAAAAGTTTACGAAAATTCACAATTTAGTAGGATGAAAGACTTAATGTCTAAAATTAAATAAACGCTTAACTAAAAATTATAAAAAATGGGAGCATTATTAGAATCAGGTATGGTTGGTAACATAGGGTTAAAACACCTTAAAGTTATCAAAGAAGATACCTTAAACAAATGGAACGGTCTTGGTTTTCTTGACGGTCTTAAAGGACACATCAAAGAAAATATAGCTCAGCTATATGAAAATCAAGCAACACACCTAATCAACGAAGCTACAACAGCTTCTGATTCAGGTTCATTCGAAACGGTTGTATTTCCGATAATTAGAAGAGTATTCTCTAAATTATTGGCAAACGATATCGTTTCCGTACAAGCTATGAATTTACCAATCGGTAAATTATTTTACTTTGTACCTAAAATCGCAGCAAGAAATGGAACTGGTCACTACGCACCTTACGGTCAAACGGGAGGTCCTGGTACACCAGCTGGTCCTTACTCTGCAGCATCTACAAGTTTATATGACGAGTATTACGCACCAAATGCACCACTAGGTGAGACTGAAGGTTTATACGACTATTCAAGAGGTAAGTATACTGAAGTTACAAAAACAACTGGTGATAATGGAGCTGATATCAACAACGGTTTAGCAGCAGTTACTTGGAATGGAAATTCTTTAACTGCAGCAGCTACAATGGTACCAGGTACTTGTACGAGGTCACAAATCCTTAAATTAAGTGGTTTCTCTTCTACAGGTGTTGGTAAATTAACTGGTCCTGATGGAAATGAGCAAGATACTGAAGAGTTCTTAGCTTCATTGAAATTCACGACTACTGCTGATACAATGTGTTGTGGTGGTACATCTACTCCAAACATTGCAGCTGGTCAACCAATTTTATTCCGTGTTGTAACACAGAAATATGGTTTCGGTATCGTAGATAGAGCTGACACTTGTGACTCAAACGGTGATATTTTTGTTGAATTAGATTTATCTTGTCCAGCATGTATCAATTGTCAATCAACTGATGGTTACATTGGTTCTACTGCATCGTCTGCTTATCATATCTCAGCAAAATGGAGACAATACGCTACATTAGAATTTGAAGATGAAATGGGTGAAGTTTCTTTCGACCTACAAGCTGTTACAGTTTCGGTTAGTGAAAGAAAATTAAGAGCTTCTTGGTCACCAGAACTTGCACAAGATGTTTCTGCATTCCATAACATTGATGCTGAAGCTGAATTAACAGCTTTATTATCTGAGGAAGTTGCAGCAGAAATCGATAGAGAAATCTTGAGAGACCTTAGAAAAGGTGCAGCATGGAACTTAAGATGGGACTACAACGGTTGGAAGAGATTCTCATCTGGACAAGCTCCATATACTCAAAAAGATTGGAATCAAACTTTGATTACAGCTATAAACCAAATTTCAGCTCAAATTCATAAGTCTACTTTAAGAGGTGGGGCTAACTGGATTGTATGTTCTTCTGAGGTTTCTGCAATATTTGATGACTTGGAATACTTCCATGTTTCAAACGCAGCACCAGAACAAGACCAGTACAATATGGGTATTGAAAAAGTTGGAACATTATCAGGAAGGTTTACTGTATACAGAGACCCTTACTTCCCAGCTAACCAAGTGTTAATGGGACATAAAGGAACATCTTTATTGGATACTGGGTACGTTTACGCACCGTATGTACCGTTACAGTTAACTCCAACAATGTACAACCCATTCAACTTTACACCAATCAAAGGTATCATGACTAGATACGCTAAGAAAATGGTGAACAATAGATTCTATGGAAGAATCACTGTTGATGGTGTTAAAACTTTTGATGTAAGAGAATTGAAAAGATTCTAGTAACTGAATAAGTTATATATAAAAGAAGCCCTCTTTATGAGGGCTTTTTTTTTTAGTAGTTACTAAAGTTTAGAACAATCCCATTATATACATTACCAGGAATGGTAATACCTAGAGATTTGTAAGGTTTGGAGTTTAATCCTAGTGAAGTTAATAAAGCGTCAGCACAATTATTCTTTATTAAGTTATAACCTAATTTATAGTTACCGAAGGTTTTATTAGTTATTTCCTTAGCAATTTTATTAGCATTTTTAATAAATTTTATTAATTGTGTTTCGTTAAGATATATTATTATTGTTTTTATTCCTTTATATTTTTTAGTAGGATTTACTTCAGGTTTTTTATTACCTGAAGGCCAGTAATTTACATAATAGTAATCACCACCCTTTTTAGGGTTTTTTGTGAAATCATAATTTATTTTTATAGAATTAGGTAAACCATCTATATTAAGTATTTCAGCTTCTATATGTCCAGGAAGATATTTCTCTGACATTAGAGGTGTGTAAAGAGTCACTCTAACAGGATGTAAAAAATCTGTAAAGTCTGAAGAATAACTAATACTATAAACCAGTATGAATAATAAGAATAATAACTTTTTCATTTTATTTAATTTTTGTGGTTACTAACAACACCAAAACTATATGGTGTCCAATAACAAGATTTAATATTACTTTTTTTAAGTGTTTCGTTGGTCCATGTGTTGCAAGTTTTGAAAAAAGAATATCGACCAACAGCTTTGTAGAATTCATCATTATGAGAATAACCAACCCCTTCAAACCCTATCCTATTTCGGTCATTATCTAATTTAAATGACTTATTAATTAAACGTTTTACATTGGATAATTGTTTCTCATTTACCTCTATTTTTATCCAAGATTTTTCTATTTTGGTATATGTTGTTACATGCATTACACTAGACGGTTCAGTAAGTAAGGCTTTGTAAGCATTACTTACAGTTAGTTCACCCCACGTTGGTGTATTTAGATAAAATATTTCACTTCCCCATCCATATGCAATGTATTTTCCATTTTCAGGTATAACCAAGTCCACATGTATCCCATTATCACTTAAATAAATTTCTTTATTAAAAGGCCCTTTAGCGTCCGAATCTATAGTAATATATGTTAATATTAAAGATAGAACAATAAAACTAATAAATAACAATATCTTTGCAATTAAGGCATAGAAAACCCATTTAAGTATTTTTTTAACTACCTTCATTCTTTATTGTAAGTTTAATGTGTCGATAGATACCGTGTCTACCATTTCTACTTCACCGGTAGAAGTAAAGTCTATAGTTTTTATAGAATTTATTACGTCTGGTTGGAATATATACATATAAGCTACTACACACCCAGCGATAATTGTCTTTCTACAAAGGACTAGGGTTAATAGAATAAGTGAATATACTAAAATTTTCTTTTTATTCATTTTTTTTGATTTTATAGTTAAGTTTCCAATAATTGTACTACAAAGATAAATATAATTTTTGTAATAAACAAATCTATTAACTTTTTTATTCTAATTAGATATTTATAAATAAACTATACTACTATGAAAAAAAGGACATTAAACGAAGAGGTGGGTGGCATTAGAAGTATGATGTTGGGATTACAAAAACCCATTACTGAAACCGTTGACGCTAGAGAGACACCAAAAGTAGATTTTCCAGAACCAGATTCAGAGACAACAACAACCGAAGATAAATGGATGAACGGATTACCGGCAGATATAAATGTATACCCATATAGTGGTAATGAAGTTAAATTAACTGGTACAATTAACGGTAAATTCATTAAAAGATATTTTAAGATTAGTGCTGGAAGTCCTTCTATAAAAACTATAGATATTCCAGTAGAATCCTGTCATATTTGGAAGGGTAATAAAGGAGTCACGTTCTATTCAGATGCAGGAGTCCTGATAGTCACAACAGCTAAATTAGCACTGGAAACAGATGAAATGTCAAAACACGGTATGGATGTCACATATCATGATTGTAATTTTATTGGTGCATGCAGCGATTTGAAAATTAGTATTGACTTGGTGGAAAATTCACAAGTACGTGAAGGTTTATTAAAAGCGTTAGAAGGTGGACAAGACTTCAAAATCGGAGCTAACGTATTTTTAGAAAATAGTTAGATTTATTATAAACAAAAACAAAAACAAAAATTATGAACTTCTTTAAAAACATGTTAAGTAGTGAAGGTAAAGTTTCTAGTAAGAGATTTGTTACTTTCATATGTCTTCTATTTATGTTAATTGGTTATACCGCAAATCTTTTTTGGGATTTTACAATTGACGATAATTTATTTGAGTCTTTACAATGGATTGTTATGGCAGGACTTGGTTTTACAGCTTCAGAGAATTTCTCACCGAGAGATGAGGTTGTTGTAGAAGAAGAAGAACCAACACCATCATCTACCACTGTAACTCATGAATATAATTATGATGATGAAGATATCTAAAAAACAAAAACCACTCTTTTGAGTGGTTTTTTTATATCTTTATTTTTTAATTAACTGTTATCTAACAGTCACAACAAGTACAGTCACATTTCGTGCCACACTTACAAATTTCACAATCACACATAATTTTTAATTTTTTAAGTTTTATTTATTAGCGTGAAAAGCGTCTAATTGTTCTTGACAATCTTTTTCACTAGTACATTTTCTCCAAACACCACCTTTTTTATTGTTTAATATAACCCATCCGTTTCCTCTTTTTTTAATACAGCCTGAACCACCTTCGGACTCCGCACACCCTTTTCCTTCTGATTCAGTTAAGTTTTTTTTAAGTCTAGAAATAAGTTTTGATTCTTCTAAACCTTCCATCCAGGCATCTTCATTATCTGAACCTGGTTGGTCAGTTACATTAACATTAAGTTGTTCTTCTTCACCGTTATCCTCCTCGATATCCTCTTTTTCTAATAGGTCTTTATATTTGGCTGTGGGCGTATTCATCATCCCTAAATTTTGTGCGTTACCGTTACTTAGATTTTCTTTAATTAATTTTTCTACTAACTCTACTAACTCACCTTCTGTCATTTTTATTTTTTTCATAATTGATTAACTATTTGAAATTTTATTACTTTTCTATAAGTATCTACTTGTTGATTAGAAGTCGCTTTGATATCCAAATGGTATTCGTTAGGAATCAGCCAACCCGTATCTAGTAAGAAGTAATTATGGGTAAAAGTTCTATTTATAGGTGTCCAGGGTACGACCTCAACCTCCGTAGTTCCTTGTTTAACGTATAATCTATAGTCTATGTTGTCAACCAGTACTTGTTGGTCTACCGTATATGGTACACGAGTAGAAACAAAAACTTTTCTTGTATCACCGTTGGTTATTTTTTCATCTTCCTTTATACCAGATACCGAATATCCGTAAACTTTAGGTTCACCCGCAGTAGAACCTATACTAAACCCAGAATCATAAATAATAAATTCATTCTCAACGTTAGATTGGAAATTACCATTAATTGATATATTAGACCATATATCTTCATATAATACTGGTGCATTTTGAGGTATGGCCGACACAGTTAAGTCTATATAATAAGCACCACAAGTTAAAGTACTAGAAGTTAAAACATTAGTTGCTGCACCATTACAATCTCTAATTGTCACAACTGGAAGAAAATCTAAACATATAGGATTTCCGTTATGGTCATAAACATATAAAAACAACCTATTCTCAACACCTAAGTTAAAATTACTTCTACTATCATTAATATAGTCATCATAGTGAGTCTCCAAATAAGGTTCAAAGAAAGTTTGTGTGTACTTGGTAAAAAAACCTACAGAATAAGCTTCAGTAAGTCCGGTTAATTGCTCAAACTCCGGTATAAATGCAATACCGTAAGTATTAGCTGAAGTAGTAGTTGTAGAAGCGGTAAGTAAAGTATTGATTTCATCAGTTAATGTATTGGACTGAAAATTAATATTTTCATTACCATTATCAAATTTTTGAGTAGCTAATACTGTGTAAGTTATTGGAGCGGTATTAATATAAACCCCAGGAAATACCCAGTTATTTAAAGTGGTAGCCGAAAACCAATTACTTGGTCGGAGAGAATAAGTTAGGTCAAACTCAGGTGCAAACTGACCATCAGGTACCTGAAAATCGTAACCAACACCCTCATCCCACGAATCACCCGAAACAGCTTTAAATAACATCAATTCAAAAGATGTAGCTCTTCTAGTGTCTGTAACTAACACCTTATCGTTAAGTAAAGTTTCATCAAAATTAGAAGTATTTACCATTTTTACTGAATGGGTGGTTGATGTAGAAGCCGTTAAATCTAAACAACAGCTATCAACCTTATGTTTTAAATCTGTTAAATCTAAATCAAATATAAACCTACTAAATCCTTGAACTACTGTTGGTGTAAAACCGGTTTTTCCATTACATGTGTTACCAGTTAATGATGGTGTATAAACACAATCTTTTTTTACATTTTTACCATAAAATAATTGTGTTACTGGATTTTTAGCTGTATTAACTAAACTATTCGCAACGATAGTATTATTTTTACTGAAATATGACCTATGTATAGACATTAAATTGTTTTTATTATAAATATCTAGTTAATCCTTATATTTTGATTTAATATTTTAGATGGTGCTTCTAGTAACATCCCATTCATTTCACTTACTGTAGAACCCCCGTGTGCTGTGGGTACAGGAGCCAACCCAGGAAAGGCATGGGTGTGATTAGAGGTGAATTCCACAATTTTTTCTAATAATTTTAATAACTCTTCCCCTCTTACCAGTGAGTTAGTTTGGTTGTCTATACTTTCTATGAATTTTTTCTGTGAAATCCCGTAATTAGTATCTAAAGTTATTTTACCTAGTTCGGTAGAATGGTGAGATATTAAATAAATTTTTTCTGACGCAGCAGTAATAAAACCTTGTTGCATACCTTCATTTAATTTGACAACACTATTAGTTATGTTTTTTTCTTCTGGTTTAGGTTCTCTCTCTGCAGAATCTTCTGTATAAGCAAGTCCATAAGCTTCCGTCTCTACACCATCTAATTTTATCAGTTCTTTTAATTGATTTAATGTACTTTGTAAACCCATCCACCCCCCGACCGCGGGAGCAGGTTGTGCACCATCCATTAAAACTTTAGTACTCATAACGGGTCTATAATATAAAGGATGTACCCTTTGTAAGTAATCCCCAACACCACTAGCTTTATTGAGGTTAACGTTGGGGTTAAATGTTTTTGAGGTTATAGAACCCGTAATGTCTAATGGTTTTATAAAATCACTCCATTTACCTTTATCTACCTGGTCTATGTAGTCATTGATTAATAGCCCCAAAGTCTCCATATCCGGAATATTAACAAAATTAAGTCTCGCAACTTGATTTAAAGATACAGGAGCACCGGCAAAAGTGGTGTAAACAATTTTTGTTTCTGGGCCAAAATCTCCTGCCATAAAAACATTATCTTTACTATCCGCCATAGGCATTTTATATAAAGTAATGTACCCATTAATAGAACCACCACTTAACGCTACAGAATCTATAAAATATTCTATTAAAGTAGCTAAAGGACTGTCAGGTGTTATTGTTTCTTTCTTAGTTTCTTGTTTGACAAACATGGTATCCTCATGATAATTTAACTGTATCATAGTTTGATACGGGTTAGAGGTGGGTTTTGATTTTAAACCCCCGTCATATTTTAATTTACCCGCACGTATTAATATTTGTGGGTAGGTGTCGATAGTTGGGGGTATTGTGAAAGGTGGGTATACCTTATCCTTCATCCCTAAGATAATATCACTATTTTCTCGACCAACTATACTTATGTCATCTGGATTCGCAAAACTACCTTTACCTTCTTCTTCTGGTTGTCCTTGTGGGTTTATTTTAGGTTCACTATTTTGACCTATAGGAGCAAAAGGAAGTGTTCCCTTGTCTTGTTTACCTTGTTGAGTATTTTGAAAACCGTGTTCATAACTATCATTCCCTATATATCCTTCTTCCGAAATATAAGGCCCTATATACTCTTCTTGTGAATTACCTTTTGCTATCTCTGACTTTAATAACTTTATACCTTCACTAACTTTAGGTACCACATTTATATGTAAAGGAAGAAAAGGACCATAAACATAAGGGTCTTTTTTACCCCAAGGAACGTAAAGATTTGCGTTAGCAGCTTCAATATCCCTATCCTTTATATATTGTTCAGGGTTGGTAACTTTTGCTTCGGTCATATCTGAACCAAAAGGTTTAATAGCTCTTATCCTTCCTGCACGTTTAGGGTCTTGATTATTTACACACACCCCATACTCCGTTATTTTTGAATATTGGATACCTGCACTAGAATCCAATTGATAACTATCTTTTTCAGCCATTAGGTTTTCGCTTTTTCATTTCGTTATTTAACAAATTAAATTTCTTTTCAACACTCTCTATGTGTAAAGTTAAATCAATAAGTACTTTTTTAGTCTTACCAAACTCCTTGTGTAAAACTTCCATTACTTCTAATATTTCTTTATTAGGTTTGTTTTTATATTCTTTAAAAAATTCTTCCATAATACTAATTTTAATAAGGTATACTATTAACCTGGGTAAAAGGTTTTACTATTCCTGGACCTAAAGGATGTATTACTTGACCATTTAAAATAACCCCAGCAGAAGCACCGTTGTCGGACTGTTCTTCTTGTTGGGACTCATTAAAAGCCTGTACAAATTCTGTAACCCTGTTAGGACTACCGTCCGGCAAATCACCAATAGGTAGACCCAAACCTAACATTTTATTTATCATTTTTTCTGTGGCACCTAACGCACTAGTACCTGGTCGTAATTGTGCCGCTGCGAGTAAAAATGGTGGTACACCAAACGGTATATCAGGCATATTAGCAGCCAATATCCCCAGTAGTAAGTTGTAAATTTCTTGACAACTTTTAGCTTCTTGTAAACCAATTATTAAGGGTAGTAGGATATCTAATAATCTCCTAATTATTCTTATCTTTTTTTTGGTTTTTTCATCCAGTTTTCGTTTTATAAAATCTTGTATCATCCTAAGAAGGATTTGTTTCAAGATAGCAAGTATTCTTCTAGCAACTGCTGCTAAAAATTCTTTAACCACCCGTATAATTACCCGTTTAAATATTTTCATCCAAACATCTAATGAGTTGGTTAACACAGTGTTTTCATTTAACATTTTAGCAGTTAATACTATTGGTAATATGCCTTTTGGGTTTAAGATACAATATGTAAGTATTTGTGGTAATTTCTTAATTAAAGTCTCTTTAAAATCTATTTCTACTGGTAATGCTATTTCTCCTAGACTTATATCCATCCCATATTTTTTTGCTGAAGAAGAAGCTAGTCTTGACAATACTAAGTCAAAAGCCTTTAATTCTTCGTCTTGTGTTAGTGAGGACAATATCTCTTCCACGCCATCATCAGCTATAGTATTATCTATGGGAATGTCTAAGGACCCACAACTTTGCAAAGTAAGTACATTCTGAGACTTCCTTTGAGTCTCTAAGTTAATGGCTCTCTCCTCCTCAACACTAAACTCAAAAAAGCTATCATCATCATATAGTTCTGATTGGAAAGCAACTGAATCTGTGGAGGTTTCCATATCCATACCATCACAAGATTCTAGTATGTTATTAATACTCGCCATAAATTTATTTAAACCCAATAAATCCTCAACACTAAAATTCTTATTCCTAACACTCATAAACCCAGTGAGGATTTCTAGTATAGCGGCTAATAGATTTTGTGTTTCTATTAATTTAATGTTGCCAAAATAATCCTTTAAGAATTCTACAAATGTAAATTTAGCTCCTGGGTGGGGTCCAGGAGGTGCCGTACCATTACCAGGTGCTGATATGTAGTTATTACCTGAAGTTGGGTAATTAGCACTTTTATAGTAGGGAAAGATGTAAAATATTCCACCAGTAGCTTTTATGTCAAACAAAGGTCTTCCACTTGCCCCATAAACTGTTTGTATATTTCCAGGGGTACCATTAATAAAAGAAGCACCATTATTAAATACAAGGTCTCTTAGTAACCTATTAAGTGGGTAAGGTGATTGGGCCGGTGGATAAGTACCCGCAAAATTTGAGTCAGACTCATACATATATCGACCAACCTTACTATTGGGGTCATTAAATAACTGTTTTAACAAATCTACATCAGCTATTTTTATTTCGATACCATTTGGGTTAGATATACCATCTCCCACCACAGGTACTAACATATTTAAATCACACCCAAACGCTTTTATAATTTCCTCATAAAGGATATCATCAATTCTAGGTAAAACCTCTAAAACAGATTCTCTAATAATTTGGTTTAATGTTCTTAACCAAACATCACTACTCATATCTAAATGAAATTTTTCACTAAATGATTTGACAGTGGTTTTAAATTTTCCATCTATTACTTCCTTACCCTTTTTTACTTTTTCTTTTGCTGCCTTAAAAGCTTTGGCAGCTGCACCTGGTTTGTCAGAATTTTTTTTGGATTTTAATAATTTTAATAACTCTAGTAGTAACGGGAGAGGGTTGTTAGTAATCTCCCTTAGAGCTTCAAGAACCTCTTTCCACTCCTCTAGGTTTTCACGCTTATTTTTTTTATCAGTACTATCTAAAAAGGCCATTAGACTCTGGACCTTACCAAATATTTCTTTTTGAGTATCAATAGAATCTTGTCTTCCCATAGTTAGATATTATATGTTAAATCATCACCACCCTCGTCTTTTTTTGATTGAGCAACTAATTCCTGTATAGATTCTTTAATATCACTATCTATTGTTAATCCACCACCAGACTGTTCTATATTTTTACTTGTTATAGTAGATATTAATTTAGATAATTGTAACTTTTTGTCTATAGAGGAATCAATTATTTTTTGTTGTTCTTTAAGTACAGGACCTATTAGAGCCATATCTGCAGCCTCTTTCATAAACCCAATCATTTTATTTTGGATACGAATAGCTGTGGTTCTCTGTTCTACACATTCATTATAGATTTCCTGCATAAGTGCTACTGCACTTTCATGAGTTAGTTTTATTTCTTTTCTCTTTGGTCTAGGCATACCTATAAATATCTAATCACTGATTTAGTACATCATCTAAAATAGTTTTGTATATATTCTTATAGGATTTTAAAGAAGACCTAATCTCTTTAGTTGTCAGACCACTCATTTCTCGTAATTGGTAAAGTATGATATTCTTATTAAATTTATTTCCTTTTCCCGCAATAAAAATAGTTTGATAGTTTTCAAAAACATCGATTAAACAATAACCTATTTTTTCTTCATTAATACTTAACCTATTTTCACTAACAAATAACTTTATATCATTAATTAGTTTTTTTATTACTTCATCTACGGGGATAGAGTCATCGTTAAAAATTTGGTAGGAGTATTTCTCATTTTGTTCTATGGAGGAAGAAATATCTTCATAAGATATCTTTCTATTCCTATCTCTATTATCCTTCATTATTTGACCCATCAAATAATTTTTACAAATAGTACCAAAATAAGAATAAGCTTTTTTTCCTTTTGCGGGTTTAAACTTTTCCATTTTAGTAACCAAGAAAGATAAAGTATCAGTATGTATATCTGTAAATTCCATGCCAGGTCTATATAGACGATAACGACGAATAATACTCTCAATCATTTTGATTAGAGGGTCCCTTAAAAAGCTATTGTAAACTTTATTTTTTTCATCCCAAGTCGTGGCTGTTAAAAATACCCTAACAGCCTCTTCTTGAGGTGGACCAAAATATTGTTTAGTTAATGGTTTACGACCCATCTTTATTAAGATTGAAAGGCTACTTCTCTATCCATGGTAAAGAAATATTCTTGTTTTGCGGTATCAACCCAAAACTTAGCTTCATCCGGACTCAACTTAAAGTCCTGATTAAATTTGTAATCCCAGAATAACGAATTCATTCTCTGGTTTGTATGTTTGTAACCCACTTTAGGTATTGTCATAATAACCGTATCATTATATGTTGCTCTTAATAGAAACTCATAATTAAAAGTTAATTTCATACTAGACTTCATACCACCTATTTCCTCAAACTTACTAGTTCTCATTATCATACCACTTACTTGGAAATTTTGGTATCTTAGAAGTGTGTTATTATCTAAATAACCTAAATCCTCTGAGAATCCCATAGCCCATAACGCTTCGTTAGTAAACCCAATAAACTGTCCTTGTTCATCAGTATCCACTACTAAAGGTAGAAATATATCTACATCTTCATAATGTGGAACATAAGAATCGAATTGTTTAAACCATATATTAGAATACTCATCATCAGCCTCTAATATAGAAAAGAATTCTGTATCACAATGCTCAACCCCAAAGTTTACTTGACCACAAAAACTTGTGTCACCACCATTATATTCTATTGTTATATTTATATCTTCTGGTTTTTCCCATTTTTCCATAAATGTTTTAACCTCTTCATTATCGGCACCGACAACTAAAAGTTTACCAGGTTTAACTACTGTCTGACTTATACTTGAAATGGCTTTGGTAAACCATTCGTTAAATGTACCAGATACGTCATGTACCGGTAAAATTACTGTTATATCTTTACTATTCATATTATTAAGAGTTTTCACCAACAGGTGTTAATTTATTTAGGGCATTTTCTAATTCAGTTATTTTTTCTGTAACTAATTTACCGAAGTAGGATAAGACCATTTCTTTTTCTTTTTCTGGTGAGTTAGATTTAACAGTTTCACTCATCTGTGTGTAAAGTTTTTCTGGTACAGAATCCTCTAACCAATTCTTCACAAAAGTACTAACCACCTCAACTAACTTAGATTCATCAAAAACCCAAACACCATTCTCATTTGTCATCCACTCAGGTTTTAAAATAGGTAATGTACCTACTACTGGAGTGTTACACATCATAGATTCTAATGGAAATGTACCCCAACCACCATTTCTATCTACCCACACAGACATAAAACATTCACCTAAAGCAGTTGCAAAGTCTTCTCTTGGCATATTTCTCATATCTTTAAAACTTATCCATTTAAACTGTGGATGTTGTAAGTAGAAACTTTTAATTAATTTAAGTGTATCTCTATGGTCTCTTGTATGTACCGCGATAGTTGGTTTTTTAGGTTTTTCGTGTGGTTTAAAATATTCCGGAATCGAAGGGGTGATAACATCGATATTCATAGTTGGGAATAATGATTTTATATATTCTTCTTGGGTTTTAGTTGTTGTTAAACATTTTGTCACCCCATAATTTGCCCATCCAAAACCAGGATTTAAAGTATCTAAAATGTAATCGTAAGCTTGACAGAATACAATTTTAGTACATGGCATATCTTTTATTTGTTCTAAGACGTGACCATATATTTCTGGTATAAAGACAAAGTCTTGTGGTCCCACTTTTAACTCCCCAGTTTCTATACTTGCATGGGGTAATTTAGCGTATTCTTCACCTAACCACTCACCCACTCCTTTATATTCTGTTTTTTCATAAAGTATGCAAGCATCAAACCCAGCTTCCACTAGGTATTTGACATACTGGTATGTTATAGCGACAGAAGCAATTGCTCTACCCTCACTATCTTGTGTAAGGAAATAAAATTTGCCTTTTTTATCTTTAAGTTTTGTTAAAGATGTTTCTAATATTTTTACTTGTTGTTCCATATATTTAAAGTTTTTTAATTATTTTATATTTTATTAAAGTGTTTAAAGCTAATTTGTTAGGTATTGATAATTTATTTAGTGAGACAACACCTAACTTATCGTCCACATCCTCAACAATATTACATATAGTATCCACCATAGACTTGAAGAACTCAAACTTAGGTAAATTAATTTCCGTAGCTTTATCTACCGTACCACCAGTAACGTATGTTATATTATCCATGAACTCATCTACATCAAAGTATAATTTTTCGTTACCTATATTTAATTGTAAATTACTATTTTTCTTCATATTCGTTGTTTAACAATTTTTCAAAAGACACCACATCTTTTAAACTATCTATTTTTAGGTCTCCACTAAAAGATTCGTTATAAATCTTATTTAATATTACTAATTTTTTATCTTTAGGTTTAGACTCAATGATATCCACATCAGAAGTTATAAAAATATCCGTCAAAGACCATACATAATCTAAATTTTTTATAGAATAAAAAACAATCTCATCAACGACCACACCATATTTCGCTAAAAACCATAATGTTGCTGCTTTACCCCTACCAAAATCATCACTAACTAACCTTAATCTATAACCATTAGGTAAATTTTTATACAAGTCTACTAAATGTGATATGATATTAATTTCCGTTTCTTTTGCCTGACCAAATATTTCCATAGGGGCTTCTTCATATAAAAAATCGAAAAGTTCCTCCTGAGTCTCAAAATCCACGTAATCTAACAAATTAGGTGTTACGATATCATTTTCTAATTCTTTTTCGTGATATTTTTCATATACAGTTTGAAATTTACCTAAAACATTCCTTAGAACTTCGTTTATACTTATTGTGATATTCATACTTAAAACTAGTTATTAACCCTTCTTTTGTAAAGAATCAAAAACCCTTTCTATTTTTGCTATTAAAGGATTTCTAACAACATCTGATTTATTAAATTGCACACAACCAATCTCGTCTATATCTTGAAAGTGTTCCATCAAAAAAGTTAGCCCATTTCCACCTCTAGAATCTTGTTGTCTTTCATCACCTAAGAATATCATTTTAGAATCCTTACCTAACCTAGTTAGTATTGTCCTCATATTTTCTTGGGATATATTTTGAGCCTCATCTATAATTATAATTGACTTATCTAGATTAATACCCCTCATATACGCGATAGGCATTTCTTCTATAGTTTTTAACTCCCTAAGTCTTGATGTTATAGCTTGACCCACAATCTTCTCAAAATTATGAACAAAAGAAAACATAAACGGCTCCATTTTCTCCCTTAAATTACCCTTTAAAAAACCAATTTCTTCATTCTTTAGGGTGGTAACCGACTTTACAATTACAATCTTTTTATATTTTGCATATCTTTTAATTAATTTTAAAGCCTCGGCACAAGCTAAAAATGTTTTACCCGTTCCAGCTGGACCAGAACATATAGTTACTTCTTTTTCTTTTA
>Ga0209337_1000928_pt1 | contig 23032 bp, 17 predicted proteins | sample LinPmetageLP53_FD_184044 | JGI IMG/M metagenome (GOLD analysis project Ga0209337, IMG submission 184044) | Marine viral communities from the Pacific Ocean - LP-53 (SPAdes) (version 2) | ecosystem: Environmental > Aquatic > Marine > Oceanic | place: Pacific Ocean | collected 2010-02-08 | reverse complement strand
AACCTAAAGATAATAAAAAGAAATTATCTAAATCAGAAAAATTGAGACTAGAGCAGGCTATAATACAACAAATGGCTATGGTTAGAGGTCAGCTAAAGAAGGCTAAATGGAAGAAGGATATAAATGCCGGCACAACACAATTAAGAAAGTTGGAGCGTCAATTAAAAAAGGTTAATTAAATTAGGAATTACGAAAAAAAGTTATTATATTGTTATATATGAGTATATATGAAGAACAGCCAGAAAAGGCACAGCAAGTAGAAAAAAATATTGAAAATCGAAAGGTTGGTGATTATGAAGCACTACATAATCAAATAGGAACACAGTTAGATTATGAAGATTCAGTTATATTTTTAAGTGATGAAATTGCAGAACATACGTTAACAGATTTTATTATACGTATGAGAAGTTTATTACAACATAGAAAAGATAAAACAACACCAATCAATCTAATGATAAATAGTCCTGGTGGAGATATTTATGAAATGTTTGGTATAATAGATTATATCGAATCATTAGATGTTAAAGTTAATACAATTTGTAGAGGAAGAGCATTTTCAGCCGCGGCCATTATTTTAGTATGTGGTACTGGAAATAGAATGATGAGTAAACGTTCAACAGTAATGTTTCATCAATCATCAAGTTTTTTAGGAGGTAAGATGTCCGATATAACTGCTTATTTAGATAATGTGAAAAGTTTAGAAAAAGTTATTTATGGTATGTTAGCTGAAAAAACAAAAAAGGATGCTGATTGGTGGAAGGATAAAATGAGAAATGATATGTTTTTAACATCAGAAGAATTATTAGAAATTGGAGTTATAGATCAAATAATATAAAAAAAAAGAATAAGTTATGAAAATGAAACCTATGGGAGACCAGCTTTTATTAAAAGCAAGAGAACAAAAAGAAAAAACATATAAAGGAATTATTTTAGCAGCTAGTACTAGTGAATATAGTTATGCAGATGTTATAGCTGCAGGTCCTGGTTTATGTACACAGACTGGAGATCGAATTCCTATGACATGTAAAGTAGGAGATGTAGTAATGTGTCAGGATAGATTGTTATCAGGTAAAAATGGTAATGAAGTAGTTCTTGAAGATAAAAAATATCTTTTAGTTAGAGAATCAGAAATATCAATGGTATCAAATAATTAAGATATGAAATTAACAGCAGAACAAATAGTACAAAATTGGGAACGTTTATTAGAAGTAATTAAAACTGAATTCACAGGAGAAAGACAAACTAAACTATTATCCATGTATACAGATTTAGAAGATAGAATGTCAACTCAACCAGCATCTAGTATTGATCATTATCATAATGCATTTGATGGTGGATATGTAGATCATGTATTACGGGTAATTGAATGTGCACAAGCGGTATATGATTTATGGACACGTATGGGAGCAGATATGTCTGGCTATACAAAAGAAGAATTGATGTTTACAGCATTAAATCATGATATTGGGAAGATGGGGTTTCCGGGAGAAGGTAATGAAACATATATTCCTAATGATTCTGAATGGCATAGAAAAAATATGGGAAGGATGTATAAGGTTAATCCTAACAACCAATTTACCCTTGTAAATGACCTATCTATTTGGTTGTTGCAGCATTATGGTATTAGTATTACTTGGAACGAAATGTTAGGAATTAAATTAACAGATGGATTGTATGATGAACATAATAAACCTTACTTCATGTCAAGAACAGCAGATTCTAAATTGAAAACTAATTTAGGATTTGTTATGCATCAAGCAGATTGTATGGCAGCAAGAATAGAATTTGAAAGATGGAATAATAATAAACCAATCACAACAACTCCTATTAAAAGACAACCAAAAACAATAACCAATCCTCAAACAAAAGTTAATGCATCTAAAATGTTTGATGATTTATTCGGAGATAACAAATGATAACAACAATTATAATTTTAACAGTTGCATTAATTGTATCTGTTTATGTAAATATAAATCAAATACGTACACAAGAAAAACAAGAAGATTATATTACTGAATTAGAAGCTTCTAATACAGAATTTTATAATTTCTTCACTCAATTAAAAACAAAGATGGGCGAAGCTACTTCTGTAATAAAAAATGCAGATCGAATAGGAGCATTTGAAGCTTCAGATGAAATAGGCACATCTTTTAAAATTATAAAAGAAGTGATTGATGATTTAAATAAAGGATTTTAATGGATATACTCGATACAATAAAAGGTGAAGGCCTTAGCCCAGTAGATAAGTTTCATAAATGGCATGAAGCTGAAATGAAAGACCTAGAAGATAATGGTCCTCGTGTAAAGAGAGGTCGTAAACCTAGTAAAAAACAATACTTTACTTATGTTACAGATCAAGCAATAATTGCATATAATAATGAAGAGTCATGGTCAAAAAGAAATCGAGTATTTCGTGATCATATAAATTATCCATTTAATAAACTAGTTGAAAATATTTATCATACATTTAAATTTTCATATTTTGATGTTCCTTATGAAGATGTTAAAGCAGAAGTAGTTGCATTCTTAGTACAAAAAATAGATAAATTTAAAGAAGGTAAAGGTAAAGCCTTTTCTTATTTTTCAATTGTTGCTAAAAATTATCTGATAATACAAAATAATGCTAACTATGCTAAGATGAAAGCTCGTCGAGGTACTGAAATAATTGATGAAAGAAGAAATATATCTGCAGAAATGGCAATGTCAGATCATCAAGAATCTTTAAAAGAATTTACTAATTTATGGACAGAGTGGTATGATAATAATTTAAATAATATTTTTACAAATAAACGTGATATTATTGTAGCAGATACATTATTAGAGTTATTTAGGATTAGAGATAATATAGAAAACTTCAATAAAAAGGCTCTTTATATTCTTATAAGAGAACGAACTGGCCTTAAAACTCAAAACATTACAAAAGTTATAAATGTAATGAAACGAGACTATCAAAAAATGTTTATTGTATACCTAAAATGCGGTCGTATTCTATCATAAAACCTAGATACTCATATTTATATAAAAGGATATTATATGAGTCAAGAATTCGAATTATTTAAAGGTACTAACTTTTCAGATCTAATGCGTGATGTTTATCATAACTCAAAAAAGAAATCACGACAGATAGATACTTTAATAAAAAGTCTAGAACCTATGATTAAAAATATAGGAGATGCATCAATCATCGTACCTATGATAAAAGACTATTTAGAAGTATCAGTTAAAAATGATGATGCATTAGTTAAGTTAGCAGCAGTAGTTCAGCGATTAGTATCTGCAAATTCTAAAGAAGATGACGGAAATGAATTTGGATTGACGGAAGATGAAAGAAAGCGATTAATGGAAGAAGCAGAATCAGAAATAAATAATATTAAACAAATAAATCAATCGGAGATTGTCAATGAGCAAATCACTGACATTAAGGATTTGTCAAGTAGTTGAAACTGAAGACAAAACTTTATATGATAAATATCAAGATACAGAAGGCAATGATTTACCTCCTGGTACTATTCGTATCAGATTTAGAGGTAAAGAATTTGGATTAGCAGCAGAAGAATATGCTATACCAGGTGATCCTACTGAATTAAATGTTCCTTTACATGGAGAACAGGTATTAGTATATTCAGCTGTAGACGGCCAAGCAGATTCAATACATCAACAAAGATATTATTATATTGGATTGGTAAATGCTCATGGCCAGGTTAATAACACAATAATGCCATTTATACAAGATTCGAGAGTTGCAGGAAGATCTTATTCAGATGATGGCATTACAAAAGTTAATCCAGGATCTGAGCCAGAACAAATTTCTTTTGAAAAAAAATCTATCTTACCTATTCAGCCATTTCAAGGAGATATTATACGGTCATCTAGATTTGGTTCAATTTTAAGATTTGGTAGTACGCATACAGAATTAGATGAATATAAAGAAGAACCATTTTGGGAAGGCGAGACAGCAGGTGATCCATTTATATCACTTACATGTGAAGTAAAAGGATTGACAGATGGATATAGCTCAGATCCTGAATCAGGTGCATATGATCCATATTATAAAATAGAAGAACCAGATGATGATAAAAGTTTTATTTATTTAACATCAAAGCAAAAAATTAAACGATTTACTTTGGCACAAGAAAATATAGGACAGACTCCTGAAGAGCCAATGCCATTAATAGATTATAAAGACTCTCAAGTTATTATAGGATCTGAAAGGATGATATTTAATACAAGAAAAGATGAATTAATGTTAATATCTGCAAAAGATATAAAATTTGTAACGCCGGCATGGCAAATAGATGCAGATCATTATTTTACACAGATTGAAGAATGGTTAAAAATATGTGTAGATTTGGCAGAAGGAGTTGAAAGATATGCCACACCATCAGGACCAACTGGTAAATCAAGTGCTCTTGAAAGATTAAAAGAAATACAAACAGAAATAGAAAAAATGCACCAATGATAGGAGACAATTATGCCTTTAGATAAAATAGGATTAGTTAGAAATATTAAAGCAGCTTTACAACGTCAAGGTGAAAAGGATGGAGAAGAAGTTAGAGACCAGCAAGATGGCATGGACCAATTTGCAAATGATGTAGCGGCCGCAATTGATCAATTTGTAAGATCAGGTGACGTTAATACAGCTGTTAACACCGCAGTTACAACTATTAACTCAGCCGGTCAGGCAGTATTTACATCTCCAGAGGGGGCAGGAGCAACTATATCTCCTGGTAAAGGAGCAGGACCTGGTGTAGGTAAAGGAAAAGGTAAAGTTACTTAAAGGTAATTTGAACTAATTTATAGAATATTAATATTTATTAAAAAGGAGAATACTATATGCAATCTAAATCATTCGTTAAGTTATTACGAAAAGTTATAAGAGAAGAAGTACGTTCCGCGGTTACAGATATATTAACTGAACAAAAGATTGATGATAAACAAATTATTAATCATGGTATGAAATTATCAGAAATAGCAAGTAATCCAAAACGTACAAAAAAAGTATATTCTAAAAATAGTATGTTAAATGACATATTAAATGAAACAGCTGGCTTGCCAGCAGATGGACCAATAGTGTCACAAGGATCAACTGATTATCCTAGTATGGGTAGTTTCAAATCTGATATGGCAGAAACATTTACATCACCACAAAGGCCTGATCAACCAGTCGTGACTCATGATGTAAATGGTAAACCAGTTAATATGAATAATGAATCAGTAGCAAAAACAGTTGGAAACATGACTAAAAATTATTCTGGAATGATGGCAAAGATGCGAGAAATGGATAAACGAAAAGGTAAAAAGCGAGTAGTATAAAATGCCAGTATTAAGAAGGCCTATATATCAATATCAACCAATAAATGAAACGCCCGAAGTGGCTATAGGCATCCCATTACCATTTAATAAATCATCTCATGTATCAGGTGATCGACTAAAAACACCAGTTACTGGAGATTCTAATGAATATGCATCAACTCCGTCTGCCGGTGGTGTAGTATTTGGACAAACATATACAACAGAAGAACAATCTGTATCTAATTTAAAAAATTTAATAATGACCTTTAAAGGTGAGAGATTCATGCAACCAAATTTTGGTACTAGAATAAGAGAAGTTTTATTTGATAATAATACTACAGGTTTACGTAACGCATTAGAATCTACAATACGCGATGATATTAGTTATTGGTTACCTTATATTGGAATAGTAGGATTAGATTTAGAAACTGATCATTCAGGTCATGAAATTAAAATACAATTACGTTTTAGAGTCAGTACAGTTGGGGCTAACTTAGTCATCAATATTTTACTTGGAGAAAATTCATTAATCGTATCAGATGCAGAAGCTGATACAGGTCAGACATTAGCCGAAATAGGTTCAGCAGGTCAAGGCTCAGGATTTGACTTAGGTAATCTATCTTCAGGATATGTTGGTGGTGGTACTGGTGGAGGAATGGGATATTAATAGGGATAAATTATGTCAGATTTGATAAAAAAAGAAGTTAAATATTTAAATAAAGATTTTGCTCAGTATAGACAAAATCTAATAAACTTTGCAAAAAATTATTTTCCAAAGACGTATCAAGATTTTAATGAATCATCGCCAGGTATGATGTTTCTAGAAATGTCAGCATATGTAGGTGATGTTTTAAATTACTATACAGATCAATCATTTAGAGAATCATTATTATCAACAGCAAGAGAAGGGTCAAATATTTTAAATTTAGCTCGAATGTTTGGGTATCATACAAGGCGTAATACACCATCAAATGTTTCAGTTGATATTTTTCAATTAGTTCCTGCATCAGGAAGTGGTGAAGGTGCACGACCAGATATGGATTATGCATTATCAATATCAGATGGTATGGTAGCATCTTCTAATACAGGCAAAAAATTTAGAGCAGTTGAGCCAATTGATTTTAGACAAGATCCGGAAGTAACTGTATATGAATTAAATTCATCTGGAGAAGTAGCTAGATATCTACTTAAAAAACAAGTAACTATGGTATCTGGAGAAGTTAAAGAAGAGCAATACCAATTTCGAGATCCTAAGCCATATGATAAAATTACATTACCAGAAAATAATGTTATTGATATTATATCAGTATCTGATTTAGCAGGAAACAAATTCATGGAAGTTGATTATTTAGCACAGGATACAGTTTTTGAGGATATTGCAAACATACCATTTAACGACCCAGAATTGTCAGCATATAGATCTACAGTACCTTATATTTTAAGATTAAAAAGAACAGCTAGGCGGTTTGTTAAAAGATTACGTGAAGACGGAAGAACAGAAATGCAATTTGGATCAGGTGTATCATCGGATGCAGATGAAGAAATTATACCAAATCCAAAAAATGTAGGATCTGGATTAGAATATTTAAGACGTACAACTACAGATACTATCGATCCATCAAACTTTTTATATACTAGTACATATGGATTGGCACCACAGAATACAACATTAGCTGTTAAGTATTCAATAGGAGGCTCGATTCAAGATAATGTAGGAGTTAATACAATTATAAATGTTGATGAAGTAGAATATTCAAATGAAATAACAGGAGTTGATTTAGAAGATACGAAGGCATCAGTTGCTATTAGCAATCCTGGACCTGCTGTTGGAGGAGGAGCGGCTCAAGATTTAGAACAAATTAGACAAAATGCTATGTCAGCATTTGCTGCTCAAAGTAGAATAATAACAAGAGAAGATTATATAGCAAGAATATTTGCAATGCCAGCAAAATTTGGCTCTGTTGCAAAGGCATATGTAGTAGGTGATCAACAATTGGATACAGCTGATAAAGATTATCCTAGAGATACTATACAAAATCCTTTAGCATTAAATTTATATTTGTTAGCACAGGATGCAAATGGAAGATTTACATCTCCAAATCAAGCTCTTAAAGAAAATATAAGAACTTATTTATCACAATATAGAATGTTAACTGATGCAATAAATATTAAAACTGCATTTATAGTAAATATTGCTCTAGATTTTGAAGTAATACCAAAACCAAAAAGTAATGGCAATGAAGTATTATTACAATGTATTGCTGTATTGAAAACTATATTTGATAATATGAGAATGATGATAAACGCGCCTATAGATACATCAAGTGTTATTAATCAATTAAATTTAATTGAAGGTGTACAAAGTATACCAACATTTGAGATATATAACAAATCTGGAGGAATATATTCAAATAATGTTTATGATTTTGAACTAGCTAAGAAACATGGTATAGTATATCCATCTTTAGATCCATGTATATTTGAAGTAAAGTTTCCAAATCGTGATATAAGAGGTAGAATAGTAAAACCATAAGGGAAGAGATATGTATAGATTATTTTTTGCAGAACGAGATACAACATTATATGAAAAGTACCCAACTCAAAATACAGGTATAGATCAGATATTAGAACTAACAAAAATAACATCAGGTTCTAAAATTCAAAATGTTGTACAATCACAGACACTGAATTCTAGATTTATTTTAGATTTTGGAACACAAGTAAATACATTGTCTCAATCAATTGTAACAGGTGAAATACCAGCTTTAGGTAATAATACAAATTCTGCATCTGTATTCGTAACTGTTAAAGCAGCAACTGCGACAGATTTATTACATTCTTATACAATTGAAGCATATCCTGTTTCAGAATCATGGGTTAATGGAAATGGAAATTTTTCAGATATTCCAATACAAAAATTTGGTGCATCATGGGAATTTAAATCAGGTGACCAGACAGCAGATAATTGGGCATCATTAGCTAATGTAAAACAAGGTGGTGATGAATTTGCAACAACTCGAGGAGGAGGAACGTGGTTTACTGGATCTGGTTTTGAATCATCACAATCATTTGAAAATGAATCACCAGATATAAGAATAAATGTAACTGACATAGTCAGACAATGGATATCCGGATCTATACCAAACAATGGATTTATATTTAAACGAACAAAAACAGATGAAGAATCTCAAGAAATATTAGGATCAATTAAATTCTTTGGTCGTGAAAGTCATACAATATTTGTTCCTCGATTAGAGGTATCATATGATAATACGACATTTCCAGATACGAGTTCAGCTGAAATTGCTTCTGATACATATGTTCCATATATTAAAAATATTAAACGTGAATATAGAACATCAGAACAAACTAAATTTAGAGTAGGCGTTAGACCAGAATTTCCTGACAAGGCATTTCAAACATCGTCATTTTATTTGACAGGTGAAAGATTGCCAACATCAAGTTATTTTAGTATTTTAGATTCAGTAACTGATGAAACAATAGTACCATTTGATACAACAGCAACTCAAATTGATTGTGACATAAATGGTAGTTTTATGCAAATAAGAATGGATTCATTTATGCCAGAAAGATTTTATAAAATAATGTTAAAAATAGAACGTGATGGAGGAAATGATATACAAACATTTGATGATTTTTATTTTAAGGTGGTGAAATAATATGGCAAGATATGCAGCAGAAAGTCAGGGTTCAACTCCAGAATCTCCAAATCCTAATCAACCATTATCAGGAATAGATTCTGGATTAGATACTAACATGTTGTTAGGAAATAATCGATATACAGCAAATCGTACTACTGAAGAAAATTTAGATGAATTTAATAGAGATCGTATTTTATTATCTATTCTTCAAGATGAATTTCCAAGTGATGTATTTTACTCGCGAGGCAGATTAACACCAGGTTTAGAATCTGAACAAGCACGTGAGGCATTGAATCCTAATAGCCAAGAAAGAAAAAAAGAAAAAGTTTTTGCAAAAAGAAATCCGGGTGGAGTTGCTCAATTTGAAGCAAGAAAGGAGATATATGAAAAATATACATTGACAAAAGCATATCCTACTATTGATGAAGAAGATTTAGATGAAATTATAGATGAAGAATGGGATACATTTAAAGATCCAGTTGAAACTGAAGAAATTCCTATTGTCAAGCGTAAAAGAACAGGATTATTTTTAACCACATCTGATTTTAGGAAAGATGATGCGCATCATATGTATATTACTCAAGGACCACAAACTTTAGAAGCATCAGATATTGATATAGAAGGTATATTTTGCGTATTTTATATATTAAATGGAAGGGCAAGGCCGTTACCTAATTATAAAACATTAGAAGTAATGTTAGCAGAACGTGGTTCTCGATATGATATTATAAGGACAGCATCATCAGGAGAAATTTCAGAATATGATATGAAATTGGATGGACAAGATACTCAAACTATATATGGAGCTGGTGATCCTGAATATGAAGGAGCAGAAGAATATAATTCAGCATATGCAGAATATTTGGGCAGAGCTATGCCTGACAGATCGCGTGAATGGAATGATGAAATAAGATTTAGAAGTGGCTATCGACCTATCAGGCCATTTGTAAGAGATCCAGGAGATTATATCAAACCTGTTTCAATGAGAAGGTCAGGAGGAAGAATACCCGAAGATGATGAAGGTAATCCATTACCAGCTGATATTCTTGCAGAACATGATCCAAATGATTATTATACAGATCAAGTTTTCTTGAGACAAACTTATAGAGAACAAATGCGAGAACAATACGAAGGAAAGATAGTATTGAGCCGTTGGCCTGCGCCATATGACAATCCTAGTGAAGTAAGTGAAGATAACCCACCACCAGGACCAACCGAATTAGCATCTGATCTAGAAGTTACTCAAGGTACTCAAATAAGGGCAGATGATTATGTTTCAGGTGTTAGATTTATGATGTTAGGACATTGGAAACAAGTAAGATCAAATCCTGCCTTAAGATTATATGCAACTAAACAAGGTATAGACTTAGCAAGATATGAACCTCAACAAACAATTTCAGGAGCAGATGGCCAACCATTAGGATTTGATGAAGCATTTGAAGCAGGAGAAGGTAGATATGGACGAATAGGTTTAATAAATCTAATTAGAGAAGCTGGCGGTATTGATGTATTAGAACATACAAATGATGATCCACATCCGGTCTGGATTACATTTCCTCAAATAGTAGAAGCAGATACAGATGGCATACCTGGTATGGATTTAACTGAATATATTGAATATTTAGATTATTTTTCAAATGGAGGCAGGCCATTCGAAAATGAGTTTCTAGAACCATTTGAACCACCTGGATCAATAAAATATTATAATCTAGAAGCATATCAAGATTTAGTCCGACAAGCTATTTTACAAGAACAAATTGATATTATTAAAGACCAGATAATGGAATTACTTCCATCATTAGCTGCAAAAACAGAGCAAATGAAAATTGAATTTGATTCATTACCAACTAATTATATTGACTATTCTAATAAGTTATTAGGAGACGGAGGGCCATTATATCAAATTTTCTTTTCAAAAAATGGTAAATGGAAATATAAGAAAAAAAGAGGATGGCCACAGAAAGATATAAAAACTAAAGATGATAGTAAAGCATTCTTTACATTATTAAAACGATTACATAGATTTAGAGCAAATCTAAATGAAGATGAAGAAAATAACATTGTTAAAAAGGATAATCATAAATGGATGAGATCTGTTGCAAGGGATAAATTTGCAAGCTGGATGAATCAAGGAGGAGGATTTGATTCAAGCAATTATCCAGTCGAAGGACCATTAGCACCTGAAATACAAAAAGCAAGAGATGCGGCGGATAATGCATTTACAAGTTTTAGTTTACAACCTGTTGCATTATCAATATCATTTGCGGCTACATTAGCACTTGCAAGTCCTATAGGATTTATAGCAGGTATTACATTTGCTATAGTAGATGTATTAATGGGGCAAGTAGAAGATGGAAAATACATATATCCTCCATGGAGATTTATGAAAGATAATTGGTATGTTAAATCATGTATATATCGAGGTAATGAAGAAAAAATGAATGATTTATTTTCTCGTTGTGCCCAAGCTGATGCATATATGCCATGGCTGAGAGAAACAATAAATAAATTAAATGGTCAAATGTTTATGATAGATGAGATGATAACATTGGCAGATGATGTAACAGAATTTGAAAGAATATTTGACGGATTATTAGCAATGCAAAATTTATTTACAGTTCTTGAAACAGGTGGATTGTTAGATTATGTACATGACTTACGAAGTGAGATAGATGGATTCGTTTCAGATCAATTGAAAAGACAATATAATGCAATTCAATATATTAGAAAAAAATGCCATCATAAAGTAGGAAATAAAAAGAAATTTTTTATTGTCTGGCCAAGAGGACCACAAGAAGTTTTAAATGAATACGTCCCTGGTTTAACATTTGATAATTATTTGAGAACGTAGTTATGCCTATACAAAGATTTTCCAATCAAGAAGAAATTATTAAGACAAGAGGTAAGGTCCGCGGACTAACCTGGAGATCAGAAGATATACCACTTTTACAACTTGGTACAAAAAATATATCTCCATCAGAAAAGCCAATAGTAGAAGTCCATGTATATGCACCAGGTGAAGGTGGAAAATATTTAAATGGCGGCGTTATTAATGATGAAAATTTTGACATTTCAAAAGATGAATTATTTATAGATTGGTCAACGGCGTTTAGAGAAACATTTGATATTGAACGTGGACTTTTTGAAGTAGGTATAAATGTACATAAAAATATATTAGGTAGTGATGATTCACCTCCATTATTTATTCAATCAATTTCTCCAGATAGGCGTGAATTACATATTAAAGTGGTTCCTGGATATAATTTAGATTTAGATAGTTACTTAGATGCATTTGGAGAAGAATCACGATTAGAAACAATATACGAAACTGTTTTAGATAATAATGGAAACGAAATTTTAGTATATGATGATAATGGTAATCCAACTCCTAAAGCAACTGTAGAAAGACCTTTATCAGATGATATATCATTAAATTTTGGCGGTAATATGATCTATAGAATCATAAACCAAAAAGATTGGAATGAAGAAAATGATTTTGTAGTTAGATTATATCAACCATTAGCTCCAAGCATTAAGGTAAAGGATCTATTCTGGATTGTTGAAGAATTAAGTGATACATATTTTGATAATATTAATATTAAAGGTCCTCAGGCAATAGATATTAATAAAAAGAAATTAAGAGGACCAAACTTAAATGCAAATGCTCAATACGGTACTATTACAGAAACTGATTTTAGAAATTGGAATCAATTATTAGATGCCAATGCTTCTGTGTCACAACAAATAGTTGATAATATATTTTCTGGATCATTAGAAGGTGAAAAACTGGGAATAGATTATACCGGACTTGACAATTTTGTGCATTTTTCATCTGCTAGAGATAGAGTTGATAACTTTTATTATAAATTACAAAGAGTAGAGTTTTTTGATGATAGATTAAAAATTCTTGAAGATGCGACCGGAACTGATTCGACTGCCCTTCAAGGAAATATTGCTCAAACAACAAAACAAAAAGATCAAGTTATAGGTTCATTTGATGGATTTGAAAGATGGTTATATAATGAACGTACTGCGAGTTTATCTACACATGGAGTATCTGGTTCCTTTGTAGGAGCTCAAGGATATACTTTACGTCCATGGCCTAAATTTTTAACTAGTGGTGTATCTACAAATCATCATTCAACATCAAGTTTAGGATTAGCATGGATAGATGGATTTAGAGACACCGCATCTTTATATGACGTGCATAATGAAAGTTCGCTTGCAAAGACAATACCAGAACATATTAGATTAGATAATAATAATTCTCAATATGAATTATTTGTTAACATGGTAGGACAACATTATGACATTTTATATTCATATATTAATAATTTAACAAAAATTTATTATCCGGAAGAACAACCTAAATTAGGACAAAGTAAAGATGTAATGTATCAAGCTACAGAAGCATTAGGTTGGAGATTAATTAACGGAAAGCAAGGAACGTCATTATGGCAATATAAGTTAGGTGTTGACTCCGGATCTGGTGCATACTTACAAACAGGTTCATTGTTTTCTAAAACTGATGAAGAAATAACAACAGAGGTATGGCGTAGGATATTCAATAATCTACCTTATTTACTTAAAACTAAAGGGACTACGCGGGGTATTAAAGCATTGATGAATACATATGGTATTCCTCAGACTTTGCTTTCTATTAGAGAATATGGAGGACCAAAGGTTGGTGAAGAAGCTCCAACATTAATTGAAGATAGATTTACATATGCATTACAATTTGCAAGTAGTTCAACTACACATGTTCCAATTAACAATGTTACATCTTCACTATATCCATCTGGTTCATATGTTGTATATCAAGATGGCCAGTATTCATCAAGTTTAACTGAGTCCATAAGTCCTACATCTGGCGTTGAAAGATCATGGGGTATTCAAAGAGGTCAAACTCCTGCCATGACACGAGAATTTAGATTTAAGCCTGCAAAAAAGGCAAACATGTTATTGTTATCTAGATATAATCCATCAGGACAAGCTTCATTCCATTTGGCACTCCAGCATACTGCATCATTTTCAGGATCTAATCAATGGGGAAGAGTATTTTTCTGTCTAGGACAATCTGGTGAAAATGATCTACCGCAAGTTGATAATGGCGATTTTGGTAATTCGGCAACAGATCATAAAGCTCCAATGACGGCATCAACTGATTATCTACCAATATTTGATGGAGATTTTTGGAATATAAGACTTTATTTTGAACCAACGTCAAGTAATATAGGAGGCACTGGAACGGCTGATAATAAAAGTTATATTAATAGATTAGTTCCATTTAATGATTTATATACTGATTCAAATAGGAAAAATTTTAATGCAGTAAATAATTCATCAGTACAATATCGAGTTGAATGTCAGAGAGCATCTGATTATATTAAAGGTAAAGTTGTACATTCTTCAAGTTTAATAATAGTACCTGAATCAGAAACGCATAATGAAGCATGGGCTCCTGATTTCACTGCTGATCCAGGAGATGGAGATGGTGATTCACATATTTACATTGGAGGAAATAATCGTGGAATACTAAGAAATTTTTCAGTACTTGGAGGTGCAACTCCATGGAATAATTTAGCCGGTACTCAAGGTGTTGGACAATATACATTCCATTTCTTTAATGGAACATTGACAGGATCTGGACCAACAGATTATAATGAATTTTCTCTTTCATCATCATTTGCAAGACCAGGTATAGGAATGTTTACAGGATCAATGCAAGAATATAGAGAATGGTTAGAAGTATTTGATAAGCGAACATTTGATCTGCATACATTGAATCCAACATCATATGTATCAGGTTTATCACCAACATCATCATATGATACATTGATAAGACATTATCCTTTTGGAACAGATTTATATGCAGTTGATCATAATGAAACAAAATATATGCACTTGACATCAAGTCATCCAGCGCAAACATTTAGAGATTTTTCTATTGATTTAGCATTATCATCATCAGATACAAATGTATCTACTACATTTGCAACAGCGTCTGGATTTCCTGCTCCATTTAATTTACAGAGAGGGCATTATACACCAGTAGAAGAAACATATTTTGTACAAGGAGTTTCATTAGGAGGATCTTTACCTAAATCACAAAAAATAAGATTAGAGGATAATAAATTGATAAGAAGATTATCTCCTCAATCTAGAGCTGAGCGATCTAGTTTTGATTTAGCACCAGTTGATACAAATAAGTTAGGATTATTCTATTCTGCGGCTGATCAAATAAACAAAGAAATTTTCAATCATATTGGAGATGTAGAATTAGATGATTTTGTAGGAGATCCAAATGATGAGTTTGAAACTGATTATCCAAATTTATTACATTTTTCAAAAGAATATTGGAAAAAATATTCTGATAAAAATGATATAAATGCATTCATGAGAGTTTTTTCTCAATTTGACTTTTCATTGTTTGAACAAATGAAACAATTAATTCCAGAACGAGTAGATGAAGCGATGGGATTATTAGTTGAACCAGCTGCTTTAGAAAGATCAAAAGTACGACTTACTAGTTTACCTGTCATAGAAAAACCATTTTATGATGGATTTATAGCAGATCCATCACCTACAATGAGTGGACTTATACAGCCATTATCTGCAAGTATAAAACAATCACCTAATGTAGTTGCAAGCCAAGTCTATCATGTATCAAGAAGTGGATATGTTGATTTTGGAAATTATGTCGGACCAATTGAATTATTTAATGCATCCGGGGCAATGGATTATACTCAAATAGCAGAATATGCATTAGATGCATTACCAGAAGGATCATCATCAGTGATTGCAAATTATGTATTTCCAAATCCTGGAGCTAATAGATCTGGTTGGACAAATCTACATAATAGAGCTGATGAACCAAATTCATTATCACCAGGTGGTGATGATCATGTAGTTAATAGTATACCATTATTATCAGAACAATATCCACCTGGAATAGAAGCAGCACAATCTGCTCAACAACATACTACAACTATTAAAGTTGATGGTGTCGGATCTATACTTAGACCAAAGTCAGATTTTTTACGTGTACAGGTAAATACTTACAATGAATTTGATACTATACGAGATTTCAAAGTCAATGTTAGATTTGCAGCTCAGACAGGTTCAACAGGACAAATACCATCATCGTCTAGATTTAGTGGTAGATTAATAGAAACAGAAGGAAATTTGCATGGCCAACTTAAACAATTTTTGACATTCTTTAGTTTTCATGATCCAGAAATATCAGGAACACCTGGCCTGGGTTCTGGTTCTTATTATTTCCGAAATGCAGGTGGAGGTACTGGTATAACATTAGGAGATGTATTTGGAGGAACAGGAACAGTGCCTAATGATGGTATGATGTCTCATGGACATGCAGTCATGCCAGTATTTTATAATGAACATGCTGGTTCTGGTGCAGGACCTGCAGAGATAGTCGGTAATAAGCAAGGATCTGTCTATAGAGCTAATTCAGATCTACCAACAAATATTGAACATACAAGAGGAATGAGTGCTGCAGCAAAAGATTTAACAGCATTTGATGTAAGAACTTTTGAGTTCTGGAAAGAATCGACAACAGGTATAGGAGTTGTGCCAAATGGTGATTCAATAATTGCTAAAAATTTAAGATATCCATTACATCAAGAATTTGAATTTAAAAATGTACATATAAGACCAAGAACAAACTTAACATTTGAATTGTTTGTAGATAATCCATTAATGTTAATACCTGGTGCAGGAAATAAACATACTCATGAAGATGGAGCAGGGCAATTAACAGCAAGTCTAGATGCTGTAATGGTCGATTTTAAAATGAAAAAGATTTTACATGATCCAATATTTGTACAAGTTTTAGATCAAAGACCAAGTCCTAAGTTTGATAAATATGATTTCACATATAATACTGGTTCGGCAGTGTCAAAAGTAGGAAAAGATCGAGAAAGATTTATTAGCCAATCTATAGGAGGATATCCAGGATTATTTCAAACTAGATTTTCAAGACCAGCTGATTATCAAGATGATCAATTTATAATGACAGAAAATTTAAGATATGATGGATGTAAATTGGTAGGTCCTGGTATAAATTCTGTAACAGAAATAGCTGCCATTGATAACAGACCAGTTATAGAAGTATATGGTGTTAATCCAAATCAATTAATTTATACTGATATACCAACTAATGAAAGTAGAGGAGGTAATTTAATAGTTAGATAGTGATTTTAAAAGATACGCATATTTATTAAAAAGAAGGGAATACTATGGGATATTTAAATAATGCAACAATAACAGTAGATGCAATTCTTACCAAAAAAGGTAGAGAATTATTAGCAAGGGGTAGAGATGAGTTTCGAATTACTCAATTTGCCTTAGCAGATGATGAAATAGATTATGATTTATATAATCCTGATCATCCATTGGGTACAGCATTTTACGGTGCGGCAATAGAAAATATGCCAATAGTAGAAGCAATTCCAGATGAAACACAAATGATGAAATATAAATTAGTTACATTACCAAAAGGAACTGCACGTATCCCAGTAGTAAGAGTGGCACAAACATCTATAGAATTAGAAGCAAATGAAAGTACAGTAATTAGACCAAATACAGTTAACTTCAGTGGAGGTAATAGAAGATTTGGATATACAGCAATTTTATCTGATTCAGATGTATGTGACATAGTCGCAACCAGAAGAGCTGGTGCATCGGCTGCATCAATTCCGCAGTTCATCGGAGATTCAGAAGCAGCTCAAAGTATTACAGTATCTGGAATGGAATTTGAAATTACAGGTAAAGAGCATTTAAATGCAGATAGACAAGCAACATTATTAATAATTGGTAATGAAACAGGTGGAAGAACAACTGTAAATATAACGGTCAGAAAAGTTGAAGTAACAACAGTAGGAATGGCTAGATAATTGAAATTTAAAAGGTAGAAAAAATTATGGCAGTATATAATAGACGAGTATCAGCAAGACCAGGCCGTTTTGCATCATCAAGACCTCAATCAAGTCCAGGAGGTCAAGGTCAGATAGAACAATTGGCTAGGCAAATGGCGGAACAAATATTACGTGAAAGAGATGCGGCCGCGCAGAGAGCTCGATTAGGAAGAATCTTTACACAATTTGACTCAACAAATGATGTTCTACCTAACAATGTAGAAACAGTGACAAGAGGATTGTTTTCAGGAAATACAGGTAGTTTAATTAATATGTTTTTTAATTCAAATTTAACTGCCACCCAGCAAACATATTTCCAAGATATTTATTCAACTGGTGATCCTGCTTCCAATGCAATGGCATCAGAAGAATTATCTATTACATATGGTAATTTTGGAGGTTCAGGATCTTCAGATTTAACTGGTAACTTAAATAATGATACTCCTACAAGAGCAATTTATAAACAATATGCACAAATATTGTTAGCACCTAATGATAAAAAGTTTACATTTAATGGAGTTGATTCAGATAATATTTATGTGTTAAATATTAATCGTTCTAGGATGCGAGAAAAATTAGATCCAGGAAATTTAGAATTAACATTAGCAAGATTATCTGGTTCATCTTATACAAACGCAACTGGTGTTTTATTAAATGCACAAGGTAATGATGCAACATTAGATCAACATACAGGTTCTAATGTGTTACTAGATGGATCTGGTAAATATATTCAATTGATAGATGATTCAGGAGAAAATGCTGGAGCAGTTGCAGATGCAGGACAAATATTTAATATTGTATCAGGAACATTAGATGGAGGGGCAACTATACATAATCCAACAAGTCCTATACATTATGGATTAATGTTTCCTCAACATGGTGTAATAGTATTGAATGGTGATGTATTAGATACGAATGCAGGATTTGGAACAAGTACAGGATCAGGAGCAGGATATCAAGGTGAAAATGCGACTAAATTATTTAAATCATTATCAGGATCAGATGCATTAACACCTGCTACTGTTAATGGAGGTATTCAAGCAAGGTCATCAGAACAAGTTAAATCAACTTATTACTTTGTAAGAGTTAAAAATGCAGAATATAATTATTCAAATAATCCATCTTATACAACTGGTTCATTGGGTGAATTAATATTTAGTACATTTATTAACGATCCTCAAGTATATATTACAACAGTAGGTATGTATAATGAAAGACGAGAATTATTAGCAGTTGCTAAATTGAGTCAGCCATTATTGAAAAACTTTACTAGAGAAGCACTTGTAAAAGTTAAATTAGACTTTTAAATAAATATAACGATATGATATGCCAATTGAACCATCAGTTTTTCAACCTATACGACCAAATGATTATCAGGAAAGACCGTTTTACGCGTATAAAAAATATTTTGTAAATAATGTTGGATTTACAACCGAATCTGGATATGTAAGGCATGATGCTATATATCTAGGATTTCCAGAACCAGTAGGAGTTGATAATCAAGGTTCTTTAAGTTTTGCAGGAACAAATGTAGAAGACAATACACAAAAAACGGTAGTATGGTCTACTATTGATCATAAATATTATAGACATCCATATGATCCAGCAAAGACATTTGAACATAGTAATGAAGATACTACGGAAAAGTTTTTATGGTATTCAGCATCAATCTTAACATTTCCTTATTTTCAGACTGGAGAAAAAATTAAACCAGGATCGGTTACAGGATCGTTTATTATGGGTGATCAGTCATTTAAATTAATAGACGATGGTGTAGGAAATTTACGAGATCCATTAATTGTTACTCGAAGTTTTGCATCTGAAAGTAAATCTATTTTACATTTATCATTTAATAAAACATTCCGTCAATTTAAAGATGTAGAAGAAAATTTAGGACTATATCGAGATGGCCTAGAATATAAAATAGGCAGGGCAACTAGATTTGCAACACCATCTGATGTGAGTTGTAAAGGAGATGGTGTAATATTATCTGGATCATTATCTGGTGAAACAGATCCTTTTGAAGTATCATCTGGCCTAGCCGGTCATTTTATAGATCGATCATCATATGTACGTATTGCACATAGTAAGGAATTTAATCGTTTCAATAAATGTGATGATTGGACAATATGTTTTTGGATAAAGAAGGTAACTACAGGATCTGATACTAGACATATAATAACAAAAGGTGGAGTAATTGAAGAAGCCTTTTTAGATGAACAAACTACTTTTGAAAGAAAGCCACCAAGTCCTCATATACAGGTACATGGGCCAGGCCATGCTCATCATGGAAAAGGAAGAAAAAGTATTGTTAAGCCTAGTGTAATAGTACAACGTAAGACTGAAAAAATACTTAAAAGGCGTGATAGAAACGTGCCATTACCAGATATTAAAAGTTCATTTAGACGATTTAGAACTCCATTTATGGTAGGGGTTGAAACGACAGAAACTGATTTAACTCATTATCATTTCAGAGCTAGTGATGGTGGTAATGAATTGCATATGTCCGCATCAACAAATACTACAGGTGCAGCATTGTCAGCAAGTTCTTGGGACCATGTATTAATACGTAATCAAGATCAAACATGTAAGTTTTTTATTAATGGTACTGAAACAGGTCAAAGCGGTTCATTACCAACTCAGCCAACAGCTAATAAACAAGATATCATGATTGGTTCTCCTAATACTATTAAAAACTTTTTACCAAATACTATTAAACGAACAACATTAGGAATAGATGGTAGTATTTCAGTGTATGAAGTATCAGGATCTCTTACTACTTTAGGAACATTAGTCATAGAACCAGGTGTATTATTAATAGTTAGAGGTGATATGTTTATTAATGCACCAACAGTAACTGTGCAGAATGGAGGAACATTAAAAGTGTTTGGTGATATAATTCAAAGTGAACCTGGACTTTTAGTAATAGAGGTAGGAGGATTAGTCCAGGTACCAGGAGCAGTTGATGATTTAAATGATTATCACTTAAGCGAAGTTCGTATGTTTTCATATGGAGTGGATCAAACTGGTATTTCTTCTTTGGCAAATAGAGATTATCTTTCTGGTTCATTATATCAATCAAATGTTGCTGGAAATGTATTTTATAAAAATTTACAAATGGTTGTTTCATCACCAATGCCAAAATATAATTCAGGTTCAGGTGCATTTAATGAACAATTCGAAGTAAGATATAAAGGCCAACATAAAATATATGAAAATGAAGTTTTAGTTAGAGTCGGAAAGGATATAGCTAATGTTCCAATGAATCCAACAGCTAATTATATTCCTAGTACAGGAACTAGTTGTCCAGATGATGGAAAGAATTCATTACCAGGAGAATTTAGAAAACCAATGTTTGTATCTGGTACAGCACTTCCTTATATAACAACTATTGGATTATATGATGATAAGGCGCAATTATTGGCAATAGGTAAATGTGCTCAGCCCATACAAAAAAGAGATGATGTTGACATGAATTTTATAGTAAGATGGGACTATTAGGATATTTATATAAAAGCGAAAGATTATGAGTGAAATACAAGTAAATACCATAAAACCATTCTCTGGTGGGACGGTCGAAGTTATCGGAGATATAAGTGCTTCAGGAAAACTTATAGCCAAAGAATATCTTGTACAATCTGTTACAGAATCTGCAATGTTGGTAAATGGTTCCAATCAATTTGGAAATTCTGCAGATGATACTCATACATTTACAGGAAATATAACTGCATCTAATGATATAAGTGCTTCAGGAACAATTACAGCAAATGCATTTATTGGATCTATATCAGCTACTGGAGGGGATTCTTTATTTGGTGACATAACAGCATCAGGAAATGTAAGTGCAAGTGGAGATATAAGTACAAGTGAAAATTTAAATGTAGAAGGATCTGCATCATTTGGAACAGGAACAGTAGTAATAAATGGGACGGCAGGTCAAATAACAGCTTCTGGAAATATTTCTGCAAGTGGTAATTTAATAGGTAATTTCGTTTTTGGTGATAAATTTCATTCAAATGATAATGTAGTGTTTCAACATTCTGCAGGAATAACAAATATAGGAACACCAGCTATACCAAACAAATTTTTTGGAAGTAATATTGAATTTGCTGCTCCAATAACAGCATCCAATATAAGCGCATCAGGTGCCATATCAGCATCTGAGTTACTTATTAATACATCTGGGGGTGGATTTGACACTGAAAATATGGGAGTTAAAATTACTCCTAACTTAATGCAGGTAAGTTCAAGTTTTACATTTAAATTTGGTTCTGGCTCTCAGAATAATGCTTTATTGAGACAAGGTTCATTAATATTACGAAGCACAGTAGCCGATAATACAGGTTCGTTACAACTAGCTCAGCTGAACACCGGTGCCGGCCGTATACGTTGTCCTAGAGACTTTTTAATTGCATTAGATTCTGCAGCTGACGGAGGTGGAGAAGATTATGAACCAGAAAAATTTACAGTTGGGACAGGTGTCTTGCCAGGTATTGTAGGAGATATAGGATTTCAGGTAACACATCGTAGTACAAATGGAGATATAGATGAAATTAGGCATGTAACTGCATCAGGTAACATAAGCGCGAGTAGTCTTGTTACAAATGAAATTAATGGACTAAACCAGGCCGGAATAACATTAACAGGAAATGTGACAGCATCAGGCCAGATAAGTGCAAGTGGAGGAATTACGTCTAGTGGTATAAATTTACAAGGCGAAGATCCTATCATTTCATTAACAGATATAACAAATGATTATAATTTTCGAATTAAAGCTACTAATCGATTAGGAATAATAGCCACTGAACATTTTTCAAATGATGTTTTTGTTGCAACTAATTTTACAGGTCATAATGGTAATGTATATAATACTACTGCATTATTCCTGGATTCAGGTGATGGTACATTTAACATAAATGGTGCTGAAGTTATAGTTTCTCCCACAGGTGATATAACAGCATCAGGTGATATAAGTTCAAGTGGTGAACTATCAGCATTAACAGTTTCAGATGTATTAGCAGCTGCAGTAGTAACACAAATTGATAATGATGAAATTCCTATAGCTAAATTAGCAGAAGATGCAGTAACTGTTACTGCAGGAACAGGTTTAACAGGAGGAGGATCGATTACATTAGGTGGCTC
>Ga0209337_1000927_pt1 | contig 23036 bp, 37 predicted proteins | sample LinPmetageLP53_FD_184044 | JGI IMG/M metagenome (GOLD analysis project Ga0209337, IMG submission 184044) | Marine viral communities from the Pacific Ocean - LP-53 (SPAdes) (version 2) | ecosystem: Environmental > Aquatic > Marine > Oceanic | place: Pacific Ocean | collected 2010-02-08 | reverse complement strand
CGCTATAGTTTCGGGGAATGCCGCCGGATAACCCACTCCTTGAAAAGCTGAATTTCCAGCTGCGCAAACAACTGGTATATTCATTTTATAAAGCTCTTTAATAAATTTATGCATTTCAGCAGAAGGCTGAGACCCTCCTAAAGACATAGAAACCACATCTGGCTTAAGGTTCACAACGGACTGTAGCGCTTGAGCGATCTGAATATAACTACCAGAGCCGCTCTTATTTAAAGCTTTTATACAAACACATTTAGATTTAGGGGCGACACCCACGTATCCTTCTTTATTATTCTTGGCTGATATAATCCCAACGCAATGAGTCTGATGACCATTATAATCATAAACGTCTTCGTCAAGAATCAAATTATCTCCCTCTATGGCGTTATCTCCTATATCTACATGATCAGGCATACCCGTATCGATTACGGCAATTGTAATACCTTCTCCCTGAGTAACTTTCCATGTGTTTGGGATATTGTGGTGCTTTAAACCCCAATCAAGTGATTGAGAGAAAGAACTAAAAACCTCCTCAACTTTAAAATCTGGTAATCTTACTTCGTCTTTCATAATTTTATTCATAACTATCTAATAAGTATTGTATATCTACATTCCATAATTTTTTACCGTAATATAATAAATTAGGAATTAATAATTGGGAGTTTGGCCGGCTGCCTGAAAAAACAAACTGGCAACTACCCTGAAATTCATGAGCTAATAAACGCATATTATGCCATACATAAGAAAGGTTAGAAGAGTAGGTTCCATAATTATTATTCTTTATTATCTTTTCTATACTACTTTCTGTAACTATATATAAATAGGTATTAAATTCTTTTGCTCGCTGGAGTTCTTTTTTAAAGCGTTCGAAACCAACGGTCATCGTACCCTTAAAATCACCTTCGCTTTTTCTGTCAACATAAGTATAACTATAGTTATCACCACCTATAGTATAATCTCCAAAATCTAACTTGTGCGATTTGCTATTTTTAAAGAAAAGAGGCTTTTGCTCTCTAGTGTCGATATGCATTACTGATTGTTCTGCATTAATGTTTTTTTTATAAAGATCTTTTGTTATACCTTTATTATACATTGGTTCAAGGCCAAGCTTTTTGCAAGCTTGTCCATAACCGCCGAAATTCCGTTTGTACAAATCTATGGGCGGTAATTTATTTATTTCTATTTCTATATGGTTAGGACAATATTTACTTTTATTCTTATCTACTCTATTCTTTAATTGTTTTAGTATATATTCTTTTATATCTTCTTTGTTATTATGAGTATTGCACCATTTGATCATTTGTTCCCTTGTAGAGAAGTCTTTATTAAAGTAATCGTTTTTATTCTTATAGGGTAGGGGATCTCCCGTGAGCCTATTTTTACGGGGATAGTATTTCGTATAGTATTCGGGTACAGTGAGGTTATGAGCCTTGATATGCTTATGCAGGGCATTGTCCGACTTAAATTCCTGCCCGCAGGCTTTGCAAATAGACTTTTCCATATTCCTCTATTTTTATTATAGAGAAAATTAAGTGGAATTTAAAGTTAAGAAGACCTTCTTGTAGCCTCAAGCATCAAGTCCATCATTTCGTTGAAGTAATAAGTTGATCCACTATTAGAAAAAGCCCAACCATATTGAAGGTCGGCCTTGTGGTTGCCCCATCTCGCATATTCGTTATTGATTTGTCCGATAGCCGCAAACTGTAAAGGTTCAATAGCAATTACAGTTACGTTATTTGTAGCGCACCATCCTAACGCTTCGTCTATGTTTCCATCATGGATATTCGTTCCCATATGCGGCTGGATAGTATGCAAAACTGTACATTTGCTTTGCCAATTTGTAGTTAAAGAGGTGATTCTACCTGCGTTTGACTCTCTATAGCAAACCCTTATGACATTATCTTGAGTAACAAGAACGACAGCGTCGTCCGCAGAAGAAGTTGGTAGGGTTTTAGCTAAACTCTCATAATAATTAAACTGCCCTGCTGCTGCAGTTGGTTCCCAGTCGCTACATACTGGCTCAGCAGGCTGGTTACCTCCTGCAGTATGATCATCAGTCATAGAAAAACCTTCAGTATTTCCTGCGTTATAAGCATTGCATTTTACGCTGTCAATTTCATTAGTACCGCCTCCTATCGTGATATCAGTCCAAACTTGACAATTTCCATGACAAGTTCCAGCTTTTTGATGGTTAGTGCCGTTGGCTGGCCCGGGTTCTACCCAACCTTCCAAAACGACCTTAAAAAATCCATCTGTATACGTGTAATCCCCGACTGCATATTTGGTTACAAATCCTACACCAGCTGAGTGGCCCCTGTATCGCCATGTAGTAAATTTATTGCTTTCTATTAAATTAGTAGGATCGGGATCAGGATCGGGGTCAGGATCGGGATCAGGATCAGGATCAGGATCAGGATCAGGATCAGGATCGGGATCGGGATCAGATCCAAAAACACAACTTCCATCGTCCATGGTTGCGTTAGGGTCATAGTTTGTAGCGGCTGGGTCAGTACATCCATAGACTAAGCCCGGAGGAGGATCAGATGGTGGGGTAGGAGACGGATTAGGATCTGTACAACCACAAACCCAAAAACTTCCATCCTGACCAAGAAGCTCGACAGGGTCAGTTGGGCTTGCTGACTGTGCTACCCCAGTTAAATAACCAAGGCTATTTCCCGCAGTATCTAATAAAGTTACAGGGTATCCATTCGTTAAGAAATCAACAGCTGTGATCTTATAATTATCATTCTGATATGCAATAACAATTTCTCCGTTATCTGGAATATATCCAGTAGGAATCATTTGGGATATTTTTTTACTCATGATTATGTCGGATCGCAACCACAAGCCCAAAAACTACCATTAGTACCTCTAATCTCGACAGGATCAGTTGCGCTAGGTGATTGGGCGATGCCAGTTAAGTAACCAATGTCAATTCCACCTCCGTTTAATAACCGAACGCTAGTAGGTTCAGTCCCTAAAATATCAGTAGGCGTAATTTTGTAATTTTCTCCGTTATAAGCAAGTGCTAATTCGGAAGTAGCGGGTGCTTCGCCCGTTGGTGTCATTTCGGAGATTTTCTTGCTCATAATTAAGGGTTTGGATCTTCACATCCACATATCCAAAAAGAGACTCCGTTTGTTCCTCTAACCTCAATTGGGTCTGTGGGGACAAAAGATTGAGCTAGCCCAGTAAGGGTTGCAACGTTATTTCCAGCACTATCTAATATATATATGTCGTCATTTGATCCGGATATAAGATCGTCTTTTTCAACTGCATAGTTATCTCCGCCATAAGCAAACATAAACTCCGAAGCAGCGGGCGCTTCGCCCGTCGGTGTCATTTCGGAGATTTTTTTACTCATTGTTTAAAATATCGTTAATTAATTTACATGGTCCACGCCCACAGAAATATTCCATCAAGTTCGATTTTCTTTCCTTCAAGAAGTATTAACCAGCCATTTTGAACATTTGGCCCGCCATCAGTCAGTCCCCAATTACCATTAGTGAGAGTAATATCTCCGATTGAAGTTAAATGTCCTAAGCTATTGTTGGTATCATTATAAAGCGAAGGGTTAGAAGGGAGAATCATGATCGTCTTAGAAGTGTTTCCAGAGTTACTAAGCAGCGCAGCTCGAACTCCAATACCTATAACTGCTGGTGGTTGAGTACCCGGATACCTGTAATTATCGGCCGTTACGCCGGGTCCTAGAACTATGTCAGAGGTGGTTCTGGTCATATTGCGTCCATTGATCCACATTGCGGGCCCACTAGTACCCGTACTAACACTATCAACAAAATTCTGAGGCGTAATTTTATAATTGTCTCCGCTATAAGCAATTGCTAATTCGGAGGTAGCGGGCGCTACGCCCGTCGGTGTCATTTCGGAGATTTTTTTACTCATACATGAGTAATTACACTCTTTTTCCTTAAGTTACGTCTCTTTTTCTCAATCCAAGCACTCGAGCTTTCCAGTCGGGCATGGATTCAATATTCCCAGCTTCTTCTTCAACCATTGCTTTTTGCATCTCTGCAATTTTAACCATGACTTTTCTTTCTTCTTCTTCTTGGAACATTTCAACCAAGTTTAAAATTGATGCATTATGACTTTGTTTATGCTGTACTCGTTTTGCTCGATCACCATTCAATCTAGTAATCAAGCTCTCCATTCGCTTCTCACATTGATTGTATTCTTCACTTTTTGTTTTTAACAACTCAGCAAGTCTAACAGTCATATCTTGTTGATCATCACATTGCTCAAACATATGATTAAGCTTATCAACCGCTTTTTGTATGTTCATTAAATTAATATAATCAATACATACATTAATGTATAGATTTAATTCGTCAGATGTTAAATCAGGCTTGTCCCATGTAGCTCGTATAAATTCCGCTTCAAATAAATCTCTATCTTTTTTATCCGTATAATTATTAATAGTCAAGGTCAATCGAGGAGATTGCAAAAATCTTATCAAAGCTTCCAGACCTTTTTTGACGGTCATTTGCATTTTGTTTTTATCCAGTTCTTGATTAGTTACAGTATTTACTCTTTCTATAATTTCATCAAAAGAATTTAACGCTTTATATTTTTCTCCAATCGCAGAGTCTCGAGGGTTTAAATTTTCTGGATTATGTTTTTTTAGAAACTCTGTTATTACACGGGTTTCTTGACTTAATGGAGTGACGTCTTTTTCTGGGAATAGTAACTTAGCAATGTCAAAAGCTTTCATTGTTCCGTCCGCCTGAGCAAGAATAAATTCTTTATGGGAATTAGTGAGATTTAAAGGGGGTACTTTTGGCTTTCTAGTAGTGTTATATTTATAGTCTTTTTGTGCCATATAAGCTCTTACCGCGCGACCTTCTTTAGTACGTCCATCTAGGTCTTCACCCATAAAAACTGCACAGGTTAATTCATTAAGATTAGATATTTTTTTATGATTATTATCTATGTAATCTTCCTGCTCTTTTGTTAGCTTAATTTTCTCCATAAAAAATGTCTTTAGTTTTTAAGATCTTTTCTGCTTTTTGTTTGAATTGTTTCTTTAAGTTTTTTATTTGTTTGTAACCAGCCTTTCTTCCTTTTTCGTTGGTTTTGTATCCTAGCTTAGCAGCGACTTCTTCATCTTCCATATTTTTAATAAATAGCATTTCATAAATTTCATAATTTTTGACGCTCAAAATATTTCGCATTTCAATATGAAGCTTTCTTTCCGCTTCTTCAATCTCAAAAGAAGATGTATTTTTATATCTTATCTCATGGGCGTGATTTTCAATCGTTACCGCCATCTTAATGTCATAAGCAGCTTTTTTAGTTTTTTCCCATTTCGCATATAAAGGACATTCGCCGCATTGAGTTTTGCTTTCTGTGAATCCGCAAAGGCCAAATTCACCCTCTTCAGTAACACCACTTTGATTAAAAGGGCAAGTCAAACAAGGCTTAGCGTAATTACTATAATAATTACGTAGAATATTTTTAAGCTGATTTGATATAATTCTATTAAGCCAAGGTCTTAATGGTCGCTCTTGATCCCATTGTTCCCACTTTTTGTATAAGTGAGTTCTTATGATTTGCTTAACGTCGTCAAAGTCTATCCAAGCCAAAGAGCTTAAGAACCATTTTCCTTGGCGCTTGCTTAGCTCTTGATCAATTATTTCAAAGCAATCTTCGTATTTTTTTTGCTTATCCTTTGTCACCAAGATCTTCAGGTTCCCGCTTTGAGCGGCACTGTTTCATGGTGTCCTGAATAAGATCTTCAGATGAGTCGTAACTAGGGGATGGCCTAGGTGGTGCTTTTTCATAATCGGCACTTCCTCCTCTTGAACCTTCTGACATAAGATCTCCAAAAGTTTGATTGTTTTGGTTTCTACTTATTGAATACTCTAATTTGGAAATATTAGGAAGAGTATCGTTTTTTTCATTATTATTTGATTTGCTCTCTTCCACGTTAACCGGCGAAACCTTTTCCCCTAAAGGGGTTCCACAAGAAGAACAAAACTTAGGCTTTTCTAAAGAGTATTCATATTTAGCGCCGCAAGACATACAGAATTCAGTAATCATGACTTATAATAAATAATTAATGTGAAAAATTCAATTAGTAATTAAATTAAATGCGTTTCAAGCGCTGCATTGAATTATTCATTAGGTATCGGGTTCTTCGATAAACTTTACGTTTTTTGCTATGTCGTCTGCTTTCCAAGCCCCAGCCTCTTTGACGCGCAAAATCCATTCTCCATCACGCAGTTCGGGTGTTCCGTAACTCGTTGTTCCTTTGCCGTCAGGTATTCCAAGCTCAGTCATAAGGCGTTGGTTTTCTGCTTCTGCTTCTGCTTCGGTTTCGTGTACTGAATATTTCATGTTAAAAATTGTCTTGAGTTTCCATTGCGCCTGTTCCTGCCGCATATTTAGCGGTCACATAGGCATTCCATATATTCAGATCAGCAGTCGATAGGGCGGATTCAAATGCGATGATTTCGTATATGTTTCCAATCACTGTACTCCAGTTAGTCTTACCTAATACGCCGACGCGAATGTCTACTAAGGAAGTACTTGAAGCCACGCTCCCTTCGTTGTCCCCATCCCAAAATAGCTTCGCTGTACCCGACTCGCGTTTGAAAATTAAATTACGAGTTTGTGAATACCAATCCTTTCCCGCAGGAAAACTACCAGCACTCGAATAGCCCGATCCGGCGTCAGAATAGAACATTAGATAGTCATTCTTTCTTCCACTAAACGGTCCCGCGCCCCCTAGGGAGAAGTTGTTATTATCTAACGGATTAAGCTCTGATCCATTCGCGCCAAGGGGCGACATAGACGATAAACTGTCCAACCCTTTTGAAATTACCATAAATGTAAAGTCACCATTAAAGTAGGCTCGTTTTGTCAAATATAAAAAATCTCCTCCGTCGAATGAAAGATAAGCCTTCGAGTTTTCGCCGCCTGATGTGTAGAAGGTTGGTTGAGCGGTGGCAGTGCTTTGGACTGCGGTAGTTGTGCCGTTGACTCTTGAAGTCCATTGCCCCGTAAACGATGCCGCATTAGAAGGGTTCCCTGTCGCGTCCGTACCGTTTATTTTCTCTGCGTCGAAATGAAAGAGCGGAGCAACTGAGGTTATATTAGTTCCATCGAGATTGTACCCAACGGCATCGTCTGAATTGTATAATTTCCAAACTGACCCATCGTAAACAATAATTTTATTGGTGTCGGTTTCAAAAAGAGTATCCCCTGCGCTTGGTGAAGTAGGGCGGGACGATGAAGTACAAGTTAGTAATGTGCTGGTCATAATGTGTATTTTAAGTTCATGGTATTAAGGTGTATCGGATGAATAAATTGGAGAGCCATTACCAACAGTAGCGTCAGCAGAACCTATTTGATCTGCAATAACCCCAATGATCGATCCTGCACTTGCTGGGGAGCCTCCATCATTTGTATCTCCTACATCACCCATTCTATACCAAGCTACAGGATTGAGAGGGCTTAAAGAATTTGGTAACCCATTATTGTAAATGGTTGAGATGTTAACTCCGGAAAGCTCGCTTTCCCAAAAAGCGACCTCATCTATTAGCCCATCCATCCAATATAAATTTCCAGCAATTAGCTTACCATTAGTACCTATAACATAAGGGTCTGATGTAGGAACATTATAAGAAACAGTTGATGTGGCCGTAGCAAAAGGAGTGCCTTGATTATTAGTTGGGTTACCAGCGTTGATTGCTGCGTCTCCTCCGTCCAAATAAATTTTTATAGATGTTCCATTGACCGATATTGCTAAATGATGCCACAAGCCATCTCGAATATCAAGACTAGCATTAGCTCCACCAATATTGTTATTTGTATACGTTGATGCCCCGTCATTTATAATAACATAAAAAGATTTTGTCCCAGACGGCGATAAAAGCTTTAAACTTCCCCCAGATCCAGACACATTACTGTTTGAAACAAACCCTATAGAATCTGTAATGTTTGAACTTTTTACCCACATGCTTACTGTTGTTGCAGAGCTACTTAATGTCGGTACATAAGTTGTGTCTATACGATCTTTAGTTGATAACCCTGCAAAATCAACGCTCATAATGTTACTAAACGATTCGTCGTGGCCGTAAAGTTGCCAATCACTACCATCAAAAACATACAACGTATCAGTATCCGTTCCTAGAGCAGTACGCCCAATTCTATCTTGAGATCTTGCTAAAATATTCGTTTCGGTATCTCGCAAGCATACTTGCAAGTTTTTGTGTCCATTAGGATGATCTATAATAAAATCTGGATCCCCTGCAACTGTTCCGTCATAACCGCCACCACTTTGATCGGTAATAGTTGTTCCGGCTCCATTGTTATTATCTCCCATTCTCCACCAAAGTTTCAAGTTGGCAGTCTTGCTAGTTTCATATGAATCGGCAAGTGACAAATTATTTGGAAGTCCATAATTGTACAACGAATAAACATCTTCGTCAGAAAGTGCAGTGTCCCATATTGCAATTTCTTTTTGACGCCCAATTCCACCGAAACCTATTTTTCTAAAGTCTGTGCTTACTCCAGCGGTTTGATTGCCAAGAGAAACTCCAAATTCAGTGCCAGTACTGGAATTCATAACACCATTAACGTAAATTTTTCCTGTTGTTCCGGATCTGACACCAACAATATGATACCATTCCCCAACCTGAATAACTGCATCACTTAATGTTATATCTTGACCAGTGCTTCCAGCCCTTGCTCGAATTTCAATTTTTTCCTCTGGTTCGTTATACCTCAGGCTCATAAAGTCATAACTAACATTAACAGCCCCCATGTAAATAAGGTACTGGCTATCAGTCAAACTATCAAATTTAAACCATGTCGAGAAGCTGATATCTCCAGTACCGATACTCGTAAGCATGGCATCAATTGATGTTGTGTCATTTTCAACTCTTTGTGTCGTATCAGCAAATTGAATGCTATATTTACTAAATGGCCCTTTTGCGCTTCCCAAGGTATAAGTGCCATTTACCGTTATATCATCTCCATGAGTTCCATGGTCTTTTATTGCTGTAGGCGCGTTTTCTGCTAGATCGCAAATAGGATCACCCATCCACCACCAATTATTCGGATTAAGATATGAAATGTCTCGAGGGGATCCATTATTATATATTCCTTTGATTTCATTTGCACAAAGCGCATAATCAAACATAGAGGTGTCATCTATATTATTAATCGGATATTTACTAGTATAATTTCTAGCCCCAATATATGCGTTAGTGAGCCAAGTTCCTCCAGTAGATGGAATTGTGGCATTATAACTGGTTATTGCTGATAAAGTTGCCGACTCGCCATTTACATAAAGCTTTGAGGTTTGAGAATCTCTATCTACAACCCACGACAAATGATACCACACTCCGGCAGTTAATGAAGTATTAGATTTTTGTCCATATCGGAAACCTCCGCCATCATCAGAAAGATAAAGCTCAATATTACCTGTGGTCGATACTCTAAATTCAAACCATGGATTTGGAAGACTAAGCGCCCCCATGATCTCTTGTACCGTGCCAATCGAGTCAAGTTTAATCCATGAAGATAATGTAAATGAACCACCTAAAATATGATCAAGGTTACTGTTCGAATCAAGATAGGCGGTGCTATCGCTAGTAGACATTGCGTTTTTAGACGCAAACTCTTCTGTGAAACACTCAAATGGAGTAGACTCTGGTAAATCATCGCACGCTTGATCATACTTATTGTCAAAATACCTTCTTACGATATTCATTTCAAGGGCATCAAGAGCCTTTTTCCACATTATGATTTCATAAACTTTTCCACCATGATGATAGGAGCCATTTTCTCCAATAGCGCTAAACGCAGATGTTTCAGTAATATTATGGATTCCGCTCTTATAAGGTATATTACCTTGCAAGTAATATTTAAAGTTACCGCTAGCGTCTTTTGTGAAATTGAATTGCTGAGTTCCTGTAAAATGAGGCCCGTAATCACCGGTGCTTACTACTGCATTAGTTCCATCAATAAAATAAGTATTTCCGTCAGAACGATTTAATGGAGAGAGATAATCACCCCCAACTGGTGCGTAATTATCGGCGGCAGAAGTTTTTTCTGCTACAATGGCTAATGTATATTCTTTTCCAGAAGTTAAATCTACCGGGTTTGCAATACTTAAACTATCATCAGAACCATCACATTCAAGGTAACCAGCGTTATTAAATACAGGCTGACTTGCAGCCGTACCTTGAGTCGCGTCATGATTAGTAGCTCCTCCAGCCCTATCTCCCCATGTAGAAACTCCGCTTCCGTTATCTATATTATTATCCCAAGAACTTCCATCAAGAATACTTCCATCAAAATGGAATTCAGGTTGCGAGAGAATTGTATAATCACTCGAGGTAAATAATCCTCCGGGATAAGCAAGTTGTTCGTTATCTGGCAATTTAGGACAAATCTCCAGCTGCACAACACCACAATCGCCTGTTTCTAAAAGAATACAACCGCCTGTTTCTAAAAGAATACAACATCCAGAACCGGTTGTGCTAGGGATTGCAGAAGTGATATACATACCATAAAATTCGCTCATTGCATGAGGAGGAGCATAACTTGCAGAACCAGATAGCAAAATACCAGCATCCATGGCAGCTTCAAAAACACCACTAAGATTAAAAGGCGCGCTAACGCTACCACCATTAGTGTTGATAAAATGAGTCGGGCTATCGTCTGGATACCCTTCTCCACTTAACCTGATCGGGCCGCTATGCTTAAATGCTATAATGCTCATTATATTAAATATCCTGCTATTAACCTAGCTTGCCTTTTCATAAAAGCAAAAGTCTCATCAGATAAAGAGTTATCGGTTATTTCACCCTTAACGTAGTCTAACCCAAGTATTCCAATAATTTTTCCATTCAACGTTTTAATTGGAACGTTATAAATACTTTGAACCCCTTTTCTTTTTAGCATTTGATGGAATGCGTTATCTTCTATCGATTCGATATTTTGGTAGGCAAATTTTTGCTCATCTACTAAAGTGCTTATATAATGATGATAATTAGATACCCTGTGGTTTTGAGATAATTCACATTCTGAGCTAACGCCTTCCTCTACGACTTCGTGAGTACAGCTATACTTTTGCTGACCTCTTCCCGAAAAATAGGAATCTCCATTATGAAATTCCATGATATAAGCTCGATCAGCAGACATTTCGCCCATAATGTAATCTAGAGCTGTGTAAACATTCGCATTTTGCGCGGTCTCTCGAACCAAGCAATCTTTACTAATCTTTTTTCTGCGATTCATAAAGTATTGCCCCATAAAGACACTAACTATTGTAGCTAGCGCTGTAATTGTAGCAGCAATTATTGTATCAGATTCGTTCATACAATAATTATTACACTTATTTCTTACTTAATGTCTCTAATTTTCCTATGATGAATTTCTGTAATTCGCTTCTTAATATATCATCTTTGTTAAAACCAAAACAATGTATGCCGTTATCCTTGCTGTCTTGATCTTTAAATAGATTAAACATGCCTGAGTATCCGCTCTTACCATTGATATCACTCTGCATAAAGTCGCCGCATATAAATAGCTTGCTGTTTTTTCCTAGTCTAGTTATAAGCGTAGTCAATTCTTTGAATGTAAAATTTTGAGCTTCATCAGCTACTACAATTTTATCTTTCCAGCTGGCTCCTCGTAAATAATTGATGGGCATCGCTTGAATCCGGCCTTCGTCAATCAATTCTTTACGTACTGTTTTGTTTTGAGGAAGCATCTCCATAAGCTTATCTTCTAATGGAGCCATGTATGGATTGATTTTCTCTTCAATACTTCCCGGAAGAGCCCCAAGGCCTTTTTCTCCGCTTTCAATTATCGTCCGCACATAAAACATATCTAACTCATCATTTGCACTCAGGTGTCTTAGCGCCGAGTAAACAGCCATGTATGTTTTTGTTGAACCTGCGGGTCCACTAACAAACATTATGTTTGTATCTTCTTTTAGCGCTAAAGCTAAAAATAATTTTTGCTTCTCTGTTAACTTTAAGTTATTAACCTTAAACGTTAGTTTTAGTTGAGGTATTTCTACCTTTTCTTTTTTTGGCATATTTTATATATAAATATTTTAACTAATATACACGACTATTATTGAAATATCTTTCTTTTTTATTAAAATATATTAATTAGTGTAAATAATGAAGTGAAGAAGAATAGTAAAAAAAGATCGGTCAAAAAAAATAATGACGAAATTGAAGTCTCTCTCGGAGATCCGTCGATAACGAAATACGAGATAATGACCTCTATTGCAAAAAAATATTCTATTTACGGATCTACGGTTTGGCTTAATACGCCAATACCAGAAAAAGATAATAAAACCCCTGCAGAGTTGATGATGGAAGGGGACCTTAAGACAGTTAAGGATTTGATTAGTAAGCCAGATGAAAAACTCGATTCTTAACTTTTGCTGGGAATTTTGTTACGAGGTTATTGCTGCTGACCCTAAGGAGGATCAATCGACAGTCCTTATATTAAATCTTCCAGTTAGGTTTTCCGAAATAATTGAAATCAAACTTAAAGAAGAGGGCTTTCGATGCGTCTCGATAAAACTTCACGGAAGCGAATCTGTGATAGCAAGATTTAAAAAACTACCTTTTACAGTAGAGAATTAATTAAGTTGTTGCTTTTTCTTGAGCTTCTTTCTCGGCCTCTTGATTTTTTTTAGCTTCAGCTTGCGCGGCCAATATTTTATCTACTAATTTTGCAATGTCTTCTTCTGATAAACTTTCATAATACGATTGAGCCTGCGTAATAGAGTATTCGCGGACAATAGATATTATACTATTTATATTCAACTTTTGTAATATGTCATTGCTGACTGCGGCTATAATTTCATTTTTATCCATGCATCATTATATAACTATTAAATCTCAAATTCAATAGACCATGGGATTTTTTTTCACTTGAGCAATTTAGGGTTTTTAAGTTTTTTTGAATTTTTTCGGCTTTTTTCTACATGATATATACTTTTGTTATGTAAGTTATTAATTAATTATTAATACTTCTTTAGCATTAATTCATTTAATGCGATTATGATTATAAATAATGTAATTGGTTTTTGATTTTGAAATAAACCACCCCCGTCGCTATCTGAAAAGATTAATTTGTTGACCGATTCATTTAAAGGGTAGGGGGTGTTCGTGCAAAATAATTGAAAGTTTTTCTTGCGTTTGCGGGGTTTTTCCCGTACATTGTATATATGAAATTAACTCAAAGAGAAAAAATCCTCCTCGTTTTTGTCCTTCCAACAAAAGAAAAAAAAGCAAAGAAATAGCTTGCAATTGCACAACAAATAGCTTACATTATACTTATGAATAAAACAGAACTAAATCAAAAATTCGAAGTCCTGCACAGGCAGGTTAACTCTCTTACTGTCGGTAGCCCCGAACACAAACAAGCTTGGCAAGCTCGTTTTGAAGTCTCTCGCGAGCTTCGCAACTTTCGTTCCTTAGATGGTGATAAGTGCCGTCTTCATGACAAGGCTTTTAAAATAGTTGAGCAAAACGCTTGACTTTAAGCCTTTAATGCTTTACCTTTATAATATGACAAAAGAAGAAATAGAACAAGCTATCATTAAAATCGAACAGGGTTTAGAGTTTTTCTCTCAAAATCCCGAGTCAGACGACTGCGGATGGATTGAGTTCTCGCTCGATATAGCGTTGCCATCGCTCAAGGAAGATTTAGAAAAAATTAACAACAAATAATTTCATGGAAGCATCAAAATGGATCTTAACTAAGCTAGGCAATACGGGTATCCCGATAATCTGTTCAAGCGAACATCCCGACAGAACGCCCGAACCTTTCGACATTATAATTGGTCAAGCTTGCTTTGAAAAAAATTGGAATGCTAATAAGCTTGTGAACATTGCCGACAATATAAACTTGTCAGCAGGTTATCCCGTCCTAGCCTTTAAAGATTTTCTTGATGAGGCGGGCATTAAAATTCCTGCCTAAAAGTTATAGTTTAAAAATTGCCCTCTTCTATACATAGTAGAGGGTTTTTTTATGTATAGAATTAACGCGTTCACTATGTATAAGAGTTACGCGTTCACTATGTATAAAAGTTAAATTGGCACGCTAAATGTGTCAATTATCTCGTAAGTCGTTGACTATCAAGGGTTTACGGCACAGCCGGCGGGGCCGGCGGCCCCTAAGTCGTTGACTATCAAGGACTTACAGCATAACCCATACAGGTTCTGTGCCAACTTCCCGCTTAAATAGCAAGAGAATCGGGCAATAAAATAGGTGAAGGTTTTTCTTGCGTTTTAGGGGTTTTACCCTTATGTTGTACTTATGAATAAAACAGAAATGCTAAAAGAAATATCCATCCTTCACGAAACCCTGCGGGACTGCGTCCTTACTCCCGCCGACAAAGTTGCGATTCGCAACGAGATCGGTGACCTTCAAGACAAGGTCGCTCTTCTCGACTTTCGCAACGAAGGCGAGGACATCGACTTCGGTCACCACTCCGCATGGGAGTAAAAAGCAAAAAAAAGTTTGCAATTCACCCAAAACTCGTTTACTTTATACTTATGATTAAAACAGAAAAAAACCAAAACTTTAGCGGTTTCTTTAATGTCTTTGCCTTCGGCAAACTTATCGAGCAGGTACAAGGGCGAATCAAGGCGAACGCTCTTGCGGTAAAAATCGCTAAAGAAAATAACCAAACACATTTCCAAAACCACAGGCAAGAAATGATTAAAGTTTCTTGACCTTTAACAATCAAAAAAAATAATATGACAAGAAAACACTTCGAAGCAGTAGCTGAATCCATCAATCTCTCTTTTCGCAATGCTCCAAATGAGCAAGCCGAAATCATTCTTTCAACCCTAGCCTCAAATCTTGCTTATGAGTTTGAGCTTGCAAACCCTAGGTTTAACCGCTCAAAATTCTTAGCCGTAGCATTGGCATAATATGGAAGCATCAACAATCTTTTTTTTAGTTGCCTTGGCTTTTTTAATTGTTTAATCTTTTTATTCTAGCGTTGCCCCTTCGGAAAGGGCAACGTTTTTTTGTGCCTAATCTTCTTGTCTCATGCCTGTATTGTGCAACAAAATAAAGGTCATGAATTGGCACGCTAAATGAGTCAATTATCTCCTAAGTCGTTGACTATCAAGGACTTGCGGCACAGCCGGCCCAGCCGATGTGCCATAAGTCGTTGAATATCAGGTACTTACGACACAACGCAAAAATAATCAATAAAAAGTTTGACTTTAGTAGTTTTATCGCTTAAGTTTATATTATGACAGATACCTATGATTGGAGTGGCAGAAAGAATGTTCCATTTGACCCAAAGTGGCATGGTAATCAACGCAGGTGGCAGGCTCATCGCACGGGCAACCTGTACGCTCTTACTATACAGAATAGATCAATGGATCACACCTTTACTGTTCACCAATACGGCAAGAATGTCTTTCAAGCAGGTCTACGCTACTACAAGGGTTTTACTAACTATCCAAGCAAGAGGCGAGATAATTGGGTTTGGCAATGCACGAAGATAGTTAATGCACAAATACTTTAAACTAATCCTTGACTTTTAGCTAAAACTATAGTAATTTATATATATGACAATCAAAGAAATAGAAACAAAACTATCTCGTTCACGCCAACGGCTTGCCGATTGGGAAGCTCTACGCAGTACCTGCCCATTGGGTGAGGGCTATGTAGACATCCAACTCGATTGGGAGAGGGAGCGTATAGAGCGTCTACAAGGTAAGCTTTTCGCCCTCCATTGTAACGAACAAGTTTAACCTACAACACCTTATACTTATGAATAAAGAACAAATCGAATACGAATTAAAACGCAAAGAAGCTGATCTGGCTTGGTGGACTGAGCATAAGAATGATATCGCTTCACGCAACGATGAAGGCGGAATGGTCGGGGTCTGCGATATGCAAATCGACTTAGCTCGTGAGCGTATCGCTAACCTCAAAAACTTAGCTTGTCAACATGGATAATAAAGCAAATAACATGAAAACCAAATACAAAAAAGGCGACATCCTCCGCTCTCGTGATGGGAAAAATTACGAGTTTCTCGATACCATCGACCACGACCAATTGGGCAAAATTGCCAAGGTTAGAGTCGTGGGAACAAATAGAGTTTACGGACTTAGATTCTCTGACTTTTGGCTAAATAATCTGTAAGCTTGACATTAACTCCAAAACCTTTATTCTTGTAAATATGGAAAACGAAAACGATACACTTGAACAAACTGCTCACGCCTTCGGTATGACCGATCTTGAAATGGAAGAAAGGGAGTCCGTGCTTGCCGAGATTGCATCTCAGCAGATCATCCGTCGAAGGATGGAAGAAGAAGAATAAAAATCTTATACTTTAAAATCAACCCACTTCCATAATCGGGAGTGGGTTTTTTATATATATAAGTTGAGCGTTCACTATGTATAAAAGTCAGATTGGCACGGAACCTGTATGCATTATGCCATAAGTCGTTGGCTATCAAGGACTTAGGGGCCGCCGGCCCCGGCGGCTGTGCCATAAGTCGTTGAATGTCAAGAAGTTATAAAAAAAAGAACGTTTAATAAAAAATGTACGCTTAATTATATGCCCGCCGAAAACCGAGGGGTGCTATTATATTTGGCTATTTGGTATTTGGTCCTTGGCTATTTCGCTATTTACAAAAAAAACGGCCTCCCTTTCGAGAGACCGCTCAATACCGATAACCTAAAATTTTAATTCATAATACTTTTGTGCATAACATAAAATACAGCTATCCAAGAAATTATTAAGTAAGCTTCAAATATCATAATGCAGTTCCTTTGTTTTTTAATTGTCTCCATTCTTTATCGCTTTTAGGTCTATCGTTAGGATTGCCCATCCAAAGCATAGCGTTTTTATCAAATTCTAGTTGATCATCTCTTTTGATTGAGACGCCCATGCTCTCACGCATCTCGTCACTTAGACCAAGGCTCTCGTCTTCTTCTTCGATCTCTTCGGCTGAGTCGGAATTAAGAAATTGAGATTCATCCTCTAAGTCTGCTTTTTGGTTATCAAGCAACCCATGCTCAGAGAAGACTTCTTCAGATTTAACATCTGCGACAAATTCTTCGACTGATTGCTTTGGAGCAATGGCTTGAGAGTTTTTGTAAGCATAGCTAATAATTGCAACGCGTTCTTCTTGTGTTAGTGTTTTTTCCATAATATATAATGTAGTTTAGTTTTGTTTAATTGTCAAGACCTAAATCTTTTCTGTGATCATCTCTTGACTTTTGTAAAAGTTTAGCCCATGACTTGCCATTAATTTGTGCTTCTCTCATGTAGTTACTAACTGATAAAGGAGATTGCCAACCGAGAACATCGTCAGATAAATGAAGAGGAATCATGTCTCCTTTATCATCATAAATGGCAATTTCATATTCGTCGTCTGCGACATTTCCGTAATGAGATCCTCTTTGACCTTTGGGCATATCACTTGCAACAACTGAAATTGAAAAACCGTTATCAAAGTCAAGCCTTGCTAGGACTGCATCTTTTAGGCTATGTGGTTGAAAATCAAGATCGTCAAATGACAATAAATTTAAAACAGGTTGAAATTGTGAGATTGAGTTTGGTATGTCGTAGTTAATCATATAAACACAATACGACAGTTACCTAGCAATTGCAAGAAAAACTTTCACTTTTTTTCATTTTGTCGTAAGTTATTGAATATCAAAGGGTTATGGTACGGCGGCCCGGCGGCCCGTGCCGCAAGTCGTTGATGATTAGAGAGTTAGGAAATTAGTAGGGATGAATCACAAGCCCGCCATTTGCCAACTCAAGAACGAGCGTTTGATCTCTGTAATAGTCGAGAATCTCGTCGTCCTCTTCGAGGTCTTCGTCGTAAGCATAGTCTTGCTTGAGTTCTTCGAGATCTTTATACTCGGAGAAGTCGCAACAGACCGCAATGGGGTCAAGCTCCATATCGGGATTGACATCTTCGAGAAAATCAAAGATTGCGATCAAGCCCGCAGTCGAAAAGTTAGCTGACCTGCCTGCTCGGTCAAAGGCGTTAATAAAATCGGTTATTGTGATTGTTTGGATCATGTTTTTATAGGTTGTCGGTATTGTGTCCTGCTCTCCTCATTGAGTGCAAGGCTTCTTGCTTGGTCATGTTGAATCGGCTCATAAGATACATAAGTAAATCGTGACCGGTTAGTTCTTGATTGTTGCTCATTTTTATATTCTCCATGCGTCACAGACCTGTATCCAATAGCAAACATTGGAAGGGTCTTGGTTGATAAGTTCTGAATCGCTAGTAATTACTCCCTTTTTAACGAGAGAACTAACGACTCCGCTAAGTTCCTTGCCATCGAAGGGGGCAATCTCATGAAGCCAACCTGCGTTGGGTTCGTCCATACCTTCTTGAAATGCTTCGAGAGCAACTTTTTCTTTTTCTGTTAGTGATGCTTTGTTTATCATAAGTATAATGTAATCTAGTTTTGTTTAATTGTCAAATAGAACTCGGGGAAATAAATTGAAATCCCTAGGTCAGGTCGGCAAGTGATTTACATTGCGAACGAATCAACAATTACCGCTCCGACTTCTGACCTAGGAAAATACTTAAAATATCTAAAGAACTATATATAACATAGTGGCATAACCTAGTAATTGCAAGAAAAAACTTTAGAATTTTAAGGTTTTTAAAGAAGTGTTTTGTTTGAGCCACCTGCGTAATGGGTGGTAACAATTAGACGCGTTATGGATCAGATTCTTTTCTCCATTATCTGCGTAAATCATATAACCTTTTGCTGTTTTGTCAATGCCTGTGATCTGAGCGCATTTCTTTAACTGTTTTAAAACTTTGGTGATTGAACTGTTACTGTGTTTACTCATACCTATACAGTAAGCCACCAATTCAAAAAACACAAGAAAAAAGTTCAACTAAATTGATTTTTGCTCTAACTAGTTGAGTATCAGCTACTTAGGGCACGGCGGCCCGGGCGCCCGTGGCGCAAGTCGTTGATAGTCAGCGACTTAGATTGGCAAGAACCAAACTACTATGCAAGGAAACAAGATCCCTAAACCTAATATAAATACTAATTCAATCATTTTAATATCCTAGCCAATTAAGCACATCTTGTGCATTATACTCTTCTCGATCACCCATGTCTTGAAAAAACTCGTCAAAGTCTTCGCAGTTGTGATCCCTAAGCTCTTGCAAGGCTCGATCTTGAGTTATGGTCAAATCCTCGGCACTTTCGTAATAGTCCATTATGAGTTGACCCCTTCCTTTACAAATCCTGTCGAATCTTTTTTGGCAAGACCCTTTTCGATCAAGCCAACGACCACGCCTTGCTTGTCAAGGAATCTCAAATCTGATTCGTCGCCATTGACAACCTCAATGCCATTCCAAGTGTCGGGTAATGCATTGCGAAAGACAACCGCAACATTGCCACCCATTGATAAAACGAGCTTGGCAATCTTTTCGTTAGTCTCGGAGCAAGAAAAAGTCAAGTGGTAATTGCTTGGCAATTCACCATTGAGAAAGCTTTGCATCCTCTTAAATGACTTAGTATAATCATAAAATTGAGTTTTGCCGTGCTTCTCAAAGATAGTCACGCCATCTTCATTAATGATATCCTCCCATGCAATGTCACTCGTAAGATTAGGGCGAAAGACTGCTTGCATACTCTTTTTGCTTGCCGACTTAATCGTGGAAGTAATTTCCTTTGATAGCTTTGCAAGGAAATCGAACCTTTGCTCGAAAAAGAGCTTGGTCTTTTTGATTCGGGAATCTTGCGTGTTTTGCATTTGCCCACGACCTGCCGTGTTCAAACAAGCCATTGTGCAACCCTTGCTTCGCCATTGGCAAACTTCATAGCCCGACAAGTTTGCGGGAGCTAAATGAATTCCCTTTGTCATGTAACCGAGAGCTTCGCCTTTGATAATTTTGGCATTTCCTGCCGTGAGTAATGTTTGTTTAATCATAGTATAAATCTAATAGAATTAATGTCGAAAGTCAAACTTTTTCTTAACAAAGCCTAAAAAGAAAATCTTCAAAGAAGTCAGGTTCAAGACCAAATTCTTGCACAAAATCATTTTCCCATTGGAAAGGGTCGCCGCCATCGGCAATGTCAGCTTGCATTGACTTGAAAAAGGTTACAACTTGCTTGACCGCCTCGGCTTGAGTTAAACCATCGCGGGACATTAGGACTTTTACTGTTTCTTTCATGGTTATATAGTACGACAACTTTCTAGCAAACGCAAGAAAAAAGTTCAACTAAATTGCATTTTGTCATAAGTGCTTGACCGCCAAAGAGTTACGGCACAGCTGGCCGGGGCGCCGTGCCCTAAGTCGTTGATGGCCAACAACTTATGTAACATTTAAACATCAGACGCAAAAAACCCCCGCCTTTCCGAAGGGCGGGGGCTTATTTGGGGGGCGACTATTTCGCTCCTATTTACTCGTAATAGTAAGCAGGAACTTCGCCTTGAACATTTGCACCAACTACCTCTTGCTCGGTGGCGACTTCTACCAACTCAACAGGTTTAAGTTCTTCAGTCGAATCGACATAACTTGCAATGTCGAAGTCAACGAAATTGTCAAGCACGGAGTGCAAGGCATCCGAACGATTTGGCAATGCAGTAAGGTTGCCTTTGTAAATCTCGGTAAACCCATTGTAAAGGGAATTGAGATTGCGATCACGAAATTCAAGATGATCGCTTGATTCCCATTGATTGACAACATCCATTACCTTGCTTTTGGGGATTGCACCTGCCTTGCAAGCCTTGATGATGAGATCATGAGCAATGCCATTGCCAATCGTGCGATTCTTGTAAGCATCGATACGATTGTCTTGACCATGCCAAAAACCAAACAACTTGCCCAAAGTGCGATTGATGGTGAAGTCCAAGTCCTTCAAGATGTTACGAGTGTGCCTACGAGCAAGCTTGATCGTATTGGTGAAAATCAAATTGTCGCAAACAAAAGGAGCATCACCTGCACAGAGTCCCGCAGGGAAAGTCTTGTCGTGAGAGTTGCGAAGACCAACAACGCAACCACGATCCGAAGCCTCACGATTAGGATGATCCACGGCAAACAAACCGAAGTAATGATTGTTATCCCTAGCGAGAGAATGAACCTCGTCTTGAATGGTGAAACCATTAGCTGAAAGCCTATCCTTGGTTTGACTGACAAGGTAGTCGTGAGCGATGGGGCGATGGGATACCGCAAGCTCACCTGTCTTTTTGTTGGGCTTACTGCGATAAGATACATCAGGCGTATGAACCGCTTTGACTGTATCGAAATCTACGAGAGTACGATTGCCTCCGCAGATGTGGAGATTAACTTTTTGTGAGTTGTTTTCTTGATTATTCATAAGTATAATATAGTTCAGTTGTTTAGGTTTGTCAAATAAATTAGTTGCGAAAGTGATTTTTTTGATCAGATTGGTTGCAAAGTTCCTCGTAAGCTTTTGCTTTTTCAGCAATGATCTTTAGGGTCGTTCCAATAATGCCAAGCAAAGTTTGATCTTCTTCAGTAAGCTCTCCTTTATTCATAGCAGGTTCAATAAGGATATTAGCGATCCCATCTATGCAGGTCTCCATTGCAGTCTCTGAGTCAAGGTTATTGTCGGATTCAAATTCGGGATTAATGTTCATAATTTTTTTTGTGCTTAGGTTTTCTGTTGTACTTGGTATAATCTTTGTGTGGGCGTGATTTAGTAAAAATCATCGTCTTTCTAATCTTTATCTCTCTCGCTTTCATATATATACAATAGACCCATTTATCTAGTAACGCAAGAAAAAACTTCAATTAAATGAATTTGTCTCATAAGTCGTTGCATACCAAGGACTTACGAGACGCCGGCCCGGGCGCCCGTGCTGTAAGCGCCTGATTATCAGTTACTTAGAATGCTTAGGGCATGTGAATTAAAGACGAAAGAATCGCGTCCCTTCTCTCTCTTGCTTTGTGAGCATCTTTTGTTTTGAGAGATTTTCTTACTCTTTTTACTGTAACAGCAGTAGGGTAAACAGTATAGTGCATCCACCAAGTGCCGTTATTGTCCCAAATGTGATGGTTTTCGTTTGAAGCATCAACCACGATTGATGCCGAACTGTTTTTGTATCTTGATGTCATTTCTTGTTGGGTTTGTGATTAAACGGGTTGAAGTACTTCCTTGTAAAACTCATCATTAGGTTCCCCATCTTTCTTGCGAACTTGAAGCTCGGCAACCTCGGCAGGAAAAACATGACAAGCATCCCAGTCATAAAGAGCAGAGTCGGTGGTGGACGCATTTTGCTTCCTGTACCATTCGGGTGGATCAACAGGTTGAACGACTAACCCAACAAACCCATGCTCGACAAAGTACTTGACTACTTTTGAAACGCCAATACCATTTACTTTGACTGTGACTTCTGAGTCAACAGGTGGAAGTGGTTTGTTGCAAACCCATTGGAGTTCATCGAACTCGGTATAAGTCCCTTTAGGGCGTGAAATGCATTTCGTTTCTACTAGTTCTGTTTTAATCATAATAATATTCTCTCAGTTTTTGTTGTGATTGTCAAGCTTTTTATAAGGAATAACTCCAAGTTCTTTAAGATGCCCTTTGGAAATTTCATCCGTAGTAACCCAACTTCTTGCGCCCCAAGTATGAGTAGAGTCTTCATCGTTAATTGGCTGAATCTGCACATCATCGAAGTGGTAGTTATATGCTTCCTCGCTAATCATATCGAGGATTTTCCTCCAAGCACTGGTCATATCTCTTAGAAACTTTTCTTCTCCCATTTCGGGATGCCAATCCTTAATATCGTTAGGATTGTAAACATTAAGAACATCAAAGACTGCCTTTAATTCTTGTTCAGTTAAATTATCCATTGATTAGTTTTAGGTTGCGAACATTTAAAATAGCCTCAAATTCTTCTTCAGTTATAAAGAGATCATCATTAAAGCAATAGTAATAATTCTTTTTTTCTTCTGTATTCCAAACATACAGATACCATTTACCTGAAACACTAGAAGGAACTTCGTTCCCACCACAGCCAATTGACCAAGGGTGAAGCCAGTCATTTTGCCAG
>Ga0209337_1000926_pt1 | contig 23036 bp, 28 predicted proteins | sample LinPmetageLP53_FD_184044 | JGI IMG/M metagenome (GOLD analysis project Ga0209337, IMG submission 184044) | Marine viral communities from the Pacific Ocean - LP-53 (SPAdes) (version 2) | ecosystem: Environmental > Aquatic > Marine > Oceanic | place: Pacific Ocean | collected 2010-02-08 | reverse complement strand
CTGCACGTTTAAATAACCAATTCCAATCAAAATTAGATGAATTGTACCCACCTATTATACTGGGTTGTATTTCTTGTATAGTTTCAAAAAATTTATATATTGCCTCAGATTCTTCTAAATCATTGTCCCCAATTTCTATTACTTTCTCAAAACCTCTATTGTCCTTCATACCAACCATGAAAATTCTTCCATCTTCTGGATTTAAGGATGTGGTTTCTAAATCAAAAACAAATCTGTGTATGTCATCGTAAGCTTCAAAACCTTTAAATAATCTTTTTTCTTTTTGTACAAGATATTGTTCTATTGGTGGGAGAATCATGATAGCGTCTCTATTATCACTATCCCACGGATTCAATCCACCCTGTCTAAAAAAACTTACTAAATCTCTATATGTTTTTGTGGTTTTTATTAAATAGGTTAATCCGGTAGATAATCTATCATCATCACCACTATACAATTTTTCTATTAAAATACCGTGTTTAGATATGGCTTGTTTTTGAGCGTGTTTACTCCCGTTATAAAAATTTTTCTTACTTAAATCACCAACCCAACAAAAAGGGATAAAAGTATCAGTCTCAATAACTTTACCCCTATCAGGGTACTCTTTTATTTTATATATTTTACTACTTCTCCACCCATATTCCAAGGCTACAATATATTTTTCTGGGTCATTACCAAGTAAAAACGCTTCTATCTCCTCTGGAGTAGCTTTTTCTGTCATATGTTCTTTGTTTAATTCTTGCATGTGATTACATACAAAGATAGGTAAAGAAAGTCTAGTAATCAAATATTAATTACAAGGAGATTTAACAAAAGATTCTGAAATATTAATAAATAAATCTTCTCTAATAGGAGCTATTAGTTCGGTATTGTCATCATGGAAATATACAATAAATTGTCCTTCAAATCTACCTGTTTTTTTAACATCACGTTTTCTCCACTTATAATATATGTAATATTCTATATCTGAATTTAAAGATGTTGGGGTTTTACTTACAATACCAGCTGTTTGATTTACTACTTTAGGTATTCCGGTTACAGTATCTTTCATAGAAAAATAAATACTAGAATTTGCTAGTTTTTTATGGAAATCTCTAAAATCATTTCTTCCATCTTGGACTAACTGCATTTTAAGTATTGGTTCTATCGAGTCTTTTCTAATAAAAAATTCCATTATTTTGTTTTTATATAAATATCATCTATATGTGTTATTAACTTGGTAGGTCACAATCTATACATCCATTATTACAGTTTTTACATTCTTCACAATCAACTAAATCGTACCTTTCTCTATTAATTGTAAAATTATGATAAATTTCATCTGGGGTTAAAGGTTCCACATAGTACATCATTTGTGATATACCCCCAACAAAAGTACCACCAAAATTATTTCTTATTAAAGTTTGGTCTGCGTTGGGATTAAATCCCACCCAACTTTCGTCACAACCTACACTAGGTATAAGAGCGGATGAAAGTCCTAGTGCCCCACCACCCCAAGACATATTGTAACTAACCCCAACCTGTGTTTGTTTATTGGTGTTTAATTGTCTAGGTATTATTTCTTCAAAGTTTTCAACTTCGTGAACTATCCTACCATTAACATAAAAAGTTAACGTTCCTAATCTATATATCCTATCATCGAACCATTTTTTCATTTGTGGTCCATCACATCTGAAATCAAAATAAGCATCCCCTATAAATGGTGGGTATTCATCACAACATGGTTTAGTTTGTGAAGGTGCTGTTTGAGGATTGCATCCAAAAGGTCCTGCTGTCCCACCTTCATGTCGTCCATATCTTTGGAATTTATCGGTTCTTACTTTTACCAGGTCGTTTATCCCCCCGTAGTTGAATATGTCACAGTCCTCCAACTCTAGATTTCTTCTAAACACAACATCTATTTGTACCCACGTGTCTTGACAATTACCACTCTTAGTTATAAAAGTACAAATAGGGTCAGAATAACTTTCTTCTATTTCATAATCACAGAAAAAAGTTTTACCAGTATCACAATCATTTACCATATCTAATTGTGTACCCCCGGTAGTTATACACTCCCCTGTATACCTTAAAGTTCTATAACCTATTCTCATATCATCGGTTAACCTAAAACCTAATGCGTTATTGTATACGTCATATTGAGCATTTTCTGATTGGTTTTGATATAGTAGTTTAACTGTTTCTTCTTCGGTATTACAACAACCCGTAATCCCTGAAATACTCGTACAAGCTGATAAATTTTCGTAATAAGTATCTATATTACTCCCACTGAACCCCCATTTATCTTCTGCTCTTACACCTTTATAAAAAAAGAATCCCCCATTATTAGATGGTAGTGATGGTGGACTATAATTTAAAAGTGTTCCAGGTATCTCTGCCCCAGTAATTGTTTCATTAGGGGGTCTACATATAGTTGCGGCACTAAAGGTAACAGAAACAGCCACACCATTTAAGAAGTTAATAAATCCATTATACCCACTAGTATTATAACAATTACCATATAGACCTTGTGCCCCATTATATGGTGGTGTGTCATCCGGACCAGATATGGTACTTCCAACAGTATTAATTTTTAGATAAGTCTCAAAAGACCACCCTCTATTTGGTCTGGTTGGTAATATTTCATATGGGTATCCGTATAATTTATAAAATCCTTGGTAGAATCCACCCCTGAGTTCTTCATAATACCCAGATGAGTCAGTTGCACTTACGATAGAAGTGTCGATATTTGTATTTGGTACACCCCCATTTGTCAATGGACGAACTTGTCTTAGTTTTAATTCTTTAGAAATTAAATCTGACGAGAATCTTTGTGCGGTATTTATATAATTCTTTCTTAAATAATAACAATATGGTGATGCGGGGTTTGGGGGTGGTAAACTACCATTATCCATGCCTGTCCAACTAGCGTCACATACCGTAAAATTAAACGAACTACCACTATATGGACACTCACATTGATATTTTGCTTTTGTCCAATAATTCTTACTTACGACTACTAGGGTATTTGTCAGACTTGCACCAGTCTGTGATGTACAATTTTCTAGTGGTTGTTCGGAACAAGTTAAATCATTTAAGTCAATCCACACCGGTAAACTATCACCTGAGGTTGCATTTATTATGTCATTAGAATAGACTACTTGTTGGTTAAAGTCTCTTTCATCTGACGCTAAAAATATATCATAGTAAGAACTATAATTTAATTTAGTGTCCAATCTATTAAAATAATAATTATTTAAATTCTGAGTTCCCATATAATAATAAATACTATTTGATTGGTTTAGATATTTATAAATAAAAGTATTATGAAAAGAATAGAAGCAATCACACAGGTTACGGACGAACTTACCAAGATAAGGCAGTCCTTAAATGAAGGTTTAGGTGTGTCACCATTAACTTTTATGTCCTTATCTGAAGTATTTAAATTTGGTATTGAACCGAAAACAGATAGGTTTACCGCGGTGTGTTTGGATGAGGCTTCTAAAACAGATGATAGTAAAAAACATTTAGCTATTATAAATGATATTTTAGGTGAATTAGATATGGAAAAAAGTGATGAGGAGGAAGAGACTGGTGAAGTTACTGAATTATTAGATTTTGATGGTTCTGTACAAAGTAGTAAAATTCCACCTGGTGTTGAAAATGTAAAATCTATGAGTTCTAGAAAAACTACAGACGATGTAGTAAAAGGAACACGACAAGGTGTTTCATGGAATGGGATGAGGGGTCGTGGATTTGCAAGATACTATGGTGAGTCAGTTGAGGAGATTAAGGAGGTTGATAAGTCTAGTATTTTAGGTGTTGACGAAACTGACCAGTTAAATTTTGACGATGCTGTAGAGTATTATGAAAATGAGTTAGATGTACCTAAGGATGAAGCTACTGAAAGGGTGGAGAAAGAACGTGGACCAGAAAATCTAGAAAAGGAAAAGGTTACTGGTTCTTTTACTAGACATAGATTAACCGAAAAAGAAAAACTAGAAAAAATAGCGGAAGATAAAGTTAAGAATATGATTGAGGTTATTTTGGCTGGAAATACTGAAAGTGGTGAATTAACCCAAAAGGAAACATCTATGTTAACCAGAAAAATAAATAGTTTAGTAAAATTTGCCAAAACTCAAGGAATTGGTGATTTGGGTGAACTAACTAATATGGTAAAATCTAGTTGGGATGAATAACGATTTAAAAGATGACGTATATACCCTACCTGATAATTTATTAGAGTTACTTCAGACTTCCATATCTGATTTAAACCCTAATGATAAGGGTTATAGTCGTTGTAATTCTTTGGTTGATGATGGTTCATTAACACACAGTCAAGCTAAAAAGTTAAAACACGAATTAGAAAACGAGTTAGAGGGTGTAGAGTATGACGTTGTTGGGGGTGACGAAATGTTAGATTTTATAAATCTCACTCTAGAGAATAGGAGAAAAAACACACATAACTCTAAAAAAATTCGACAGAATGCAGGGGAAGAAAATGTTTTTAAAAAAACACACACAAAAGATAAAACTAAAAACCCTACTAAAGTAAGAATGGTAAAAGTCGCTACAAAAAGTGACGACATAAACAATAACAGAGCTATTTATGAAGAGATAGATAGAATAAAACAACTTTTAAAATAAAATATTATGGCAGAAAGTAACAACAAACCCGGTGAACAATTAACCAAACTAAGTGAACAATATAGAAATCAAAACTTAGTTAAAAATGTATATCCCGTTTCCGATAGTGATGGGTATAGTTCTAACCACCCAAACGCACTAGCTAATGGGGATGATAAAGGAAGAGGAAACTCTATTTACCTAGACGTTTTTGGTGAGGATATTGGTACTCGTACGGATATTCATGGTAATGGAGAATCCAACACTGGAAGGGTAAACAACCTTAAAACTAATACATTTAGTAGGGACAATGAATATAGTGCAGGAAATTTAGATTCTGGCCCTGGTTTTGAGACTACAACTAATAGTCCTTCAGCGTAAATGGGACTATTTGATTCTCTAATACAATTAGTCACTGAACAAGTATCTAATAGTGTAATTAAAGATGCTATTACTAACAAGCATACTTGTGAATTACGGTACTTGGATGACGAAAAATTACCAGATGGTGGTAGTTCTAGAGTCATTCAGCCAGTGGCGTATGGATATTCCAAAAAAAATAATCCGGTAATTAGAGCCTATCAAACTTCAGGACCCTCTTTAAAAGTTAATGAAAAAGGTGTACCTTTACCAGACTGGAGATTATTTAGAATAGATAGAATAAAAAGTATTAAACCAATGAAAGGTGATGGTAGTTTATTCTTGACTTTTGGGGAACCTCCATTATATAATCCTATGAACGATAATTCAATGAACCGTATGGTCTATAATTCAAAATTTTAAAAATGGCAGATATAACTACATTACAACAATCTTTAATAAACGCTAAAAAAGTTATGTCTAAGGTAGACGGTGGCGATTTTACAACTGGGAATGTATCATTACCAACACCACAGAGTACTACTATGACAGAAGGGGCGACATCAGCACCATTATCATCACTACCACAAAACCCTCAATTACTTAATAGTCAAATACCCTCAGCACCATCTACACCTAATCTAAACCCTAAAGCGAATATGAGTGAAGAAAGAATTAAAAAATCTAATTTACCAGACGCTATTAAACAAGCCATGATTAATAATCCCATACCTGACATCCCGTTTAATAATGGTACCTCACTTCCAGCAGATTTTTTAACAGAAGTTAAAGATAAAATGGATAAACAAGGTATACCAACTTCACCAGTTAAACAAAGTAACCAAATTTCTACCCCACCACCTATTGGACGTAATACCACTAAAAAAATAAGTTCTAAAAACCTTAAATCTATAATTAAAGAATCTGTAAAAGAGTTATTGGATGAGGCAATAGGTCTAAAAACTAGTAGTGATGAAAATTTTCAGTTTCGTGTGGGTGATAAAGTTTTTTACGGTAAAATAACTTCCAGTAAAGTTATAAAATAGACCCCCCAACCCCTTTGACATATTGATATTTTTACTTTATTATTAAACCATGAAAAGTAAAAAATTTAAAATTCTCGTATTACCTAGTGATAGAACTGGGGTTTCAAAATTTAGGTCTGTGGACCCGCACACCTATCTACAAAAAATGTACCCAGATGAGTTCTGGGTTGATATAAAGTATGACCCACCATACACTGACGACAACTGGTGGAAACAATATGATTTAATCCACTATCATAGAAGTATTGGTCCGGATTATGACGCTTCTAAAACAATGGCTAAGAAACTAAAAAAATGGGGTATACCTCAAGTTATGGATTTGGATGACTATTGGTTACCTACCCCAGACCATCCAGCTCATATGATGATTAAAAATGCTAAGGTTGACCAAAAAATCAAAGATATGTTAATGGTTAGTCAGTACGTAACTACCACCACAACCGAATTTGCTTCAGAAATATCAAAACTAAATAAAAATGTTTTTATATTCCCTAACGCTATAAATCATGAAGAAAAACAATACATACCTAAACCAGTGCCATCACCTCGTTTACGTGTAGGTTGGTTAGGTGGTTCTTCCCACATTAAAGATTTAGAAATTCTTAATGGTGTGTTTGGTAGATTACATAGGGAACGTAAAGGTCAATTCCAAACAGTATTATGTGGTTATGATTTAAGAGGTAGTATGACTATGATTGATGAAAAGACTGGCAAACAAACTCAGCGACCTATTACACCTACAGAGTCGGTATGGTACAAGTACGAACAAATAATGACTGATAACTATAATATTATTGCTGATGAAGATTACAAGGCAGAATTGTTGTCATTTAAAAAGAAAGGGATTACTGGTGACGAAAACTCTGACTATAGAAGGGTTTGGACTAAACCTATCACCACCTACGCTTCTAACTATAATCACTTTGATATTTCTTTGGCCCCGATTAAAGAACATATTTTTAATAAGGTTAAATCACAATTAAAAGTTATAGAAGCTGGTTTCCACAAAAAAGCCTTAATCGTCCAAGACTACGGTCCCTACACGATAGATTGTATAAACGCAGTTAATAGGGGTGGCTCAATAAATAACGCTGGTAATGCTTTAATGGTACCTAGGAGTAAAAATCATAAAATGTGGTATCAACATGTTAAAAGATTGTTGGACAATCCAAATATGGTACAAGACTTAGGGGAGAAATTACATGAAACAGTATTCCCACAATATACCCTAGAAACTGTCACTAGAAACAGAGCAGAATGGTATAGGGAAATAATTAGAAAATCTTAAATAAAATAAAATGGAAAAAGTAGAAATTAATATTATGGAAAATGGACCTATTTTGGTCAAAGGAGAAACCACAGTAACAAAGGGTGGTGAAAAAGTAGTAGTAAGTGAAAATTACGCGTTGTGTAGATGTGGGAAAAGTAAGTCCCAACCAATGTGTGATGGAACACATAAAGCAGAAAATTTTAAAGGATAAAAATATGTACTATCAAGCAATCGTTGCATTCGAAACCGGAGTTATGGATAATGAAGGTAATGCTAAAGTTAAAAAATTTAAATATGTTGTAGAAGCTGAATCTCTTTTTGAGGTAAATAAAAGATTAGCGTCGTATTTGTCTGAAGACACGAGGGATTCAGAAATAGTATCAATCGCTAAAGCTCCTTTTGAGGACTTCTTACACCCAGAATTAACACCAAAATACTATGGATAGTAAGAGTAGTGCTTTTAAACGAATTAAAGAAATAACAAAACCCCAAATGGAACCTACTTCCTTAGAAGAACATTCTTTAATTTACGACCAACTAGGTTTAGATAAGAATTTATTAGAGGAGTTGGAAAATCAAAGTTATGAGGCAGCAAAAGAAGAGGTAAAAATAGTGGTAAAGTACCAAAACAATTCTAGTAATCCCCCACTAAGTTATAAGTATATAGATGATAGTGGGATTGACTTAAGAGCTAATTTAGGGTCCCCAGTATACTTACCCTCTATGGGTAGAATGTTAGTCCCTACTGGGATACATTTTGAGTTACCTGAAAGTTATGAAATTCAGGTAAGACCTAGGAGTGGTTTAGCTGCTAAAAATGGTATCACTGTACTTAATACACCAGGAACTGTAGATAGGGGATATAATGGAGAAATAAAAGTAATATTAATAAATTTAGGAGAAGAAACATTTACCATAAACCATGGGGATAGAATAGCTCAGGCAGTTATTTCTCCGGTAATTTCGGGTAGATGGTCTAAGTTAACTCGTGTAGACTCTCTTACAGAAACTCAAAGAAGTACTGGTGGGTTTGGTTCTACTGGTGTAAAATAATCAGATATATGTCATTAACAGTAATATTTAGTACGAAAAAAATAGATTACAATTTTGTGGAAATTATAAAAGCCACATCTGGAATTCATAATATAGAAGTAATTCCCTACGAAAATCCTGGAAAGTACTCACTAACAGAACTATACAATAAAGGTTTATCTGATAGTACTAATGATTTGGTGGTATTTTGTCATGACGACATTAAGTTTGATACTAGAAACTGGGGAAGAAAGGTTTTAAATCATTTTAAAAAAAATAAAGACTTAGGTATTTTAGGTGTTGCAGGTAGTAGGTATATGCCTAGGAGTGGAAAATGGTGGGAAGATTTTTCTAAAATGCACGGTGCTGTCTACCATGAACATGAGGGAAAAAGATGGTTGTCTCGTTATTCTAACGATATAGGTAATTATCTAGATGATGTGGTCTTAGTTGATGGTTTATTTTTCGGTGTGAATAAAAACAACCTTAAATTAAACTTCAATGAGGATGTTTCTGGTTTTCATTTTTACGATGTAGATTTTTCATTTTCTAATCATCTAGCTGGTACTAAGGTAAGTGTGTGTACTAATATAAAAATAACACATTTATCTATAGGTATGACCAATAATGAGTGGGAAAAAAATAGAGAGGTGTTTGCTAAAAAATATAAAGAACATCTACCAATAAAAATAGATAGAGAGTTAAGAAAAAAAGAAAGTTTAAATATTCTAATAGGGTGTTTAAATTTTAACGATTATACCGGTTCAGAATTACATATATATGAACTAGCTAAAGGATTGAAAAAAGCTGGTCATAATGTAAGTATTTGTTCTAACGTTGGGGGTGTTATGGAAAATAGAGCTAGAGGATTAGGTATCCCAACTTACCAACTAAATGAGCCCCCTGGGTTTAGGGTTGGTGATGGAAAATCTCAAGTTATGACACCTCAAGGACCTAAAGTAGCTAAAGAAGGTCAATTATACCAGGTAAAAGAGGTAAAATTTGATATAATTCATTTACACCATAAGCCAGTAACAGAACATTTATTAAGAATGTACCCTAAAAGTCCCGTAATTACAACAATCCATTCGGAGGTGATAGAGTTAGAACACCCAGTTATGGAGGATAGAATTTCTAAATATATTTGTATCAGACCAGAAATAAAAGATTATATAACGGACGTATTTGAGGTGGACGAGGTTAAGACATCAATCATCTACAACCCTTTCGACACAAAAAGGTTTAAACCATACCTAAAACCAAAAAATAAAAAGAAAAGAGTGTTATTCGTAGGGACTATAGATTATATTCGACAAGAAACCATACTTCATTTAATAGAATCTACTAAAAAAGAAGGTAAAGAATTATGGATTTTAGGTAAAAAGAAATCTGATTATTTAGATGACCTTAACGAACCTCACGTAACGTATATAGAACCTACCTGGGATGTAGAAAAGTATATAAAACAATGTGATGAAACAGCAGGAATATTATTAGGGAGAACCACTATAGAAGGTTGGTTGTGTGATAGACCTGGGTGGATATATGATGTTGATAGTAGTGGGAATATTTCTTCTTTTAAATTGCATGAGGTACCTGAAGATGTGGATAAGTTTAAATCTGATAAAGTAATAGAGGAGACTATAAAAGAATATATAAAAATTATATAATGAAGTTATTGATTAAATTCCCAACAAGAGTGAGAGCTAGGAAGTTTTTAAAAGTTTTAAGTACCTACGTTAAATTATTAGATGATAAGACAACCCCTATAATTGTTTCATGTGATAGTGATGACACATCCATGAAAGAAGAATTTGTTACTCAAGTAATTAGTCAATACGATAATGTGGAAGTCCAGTTTAACGACAATAAAAGTAAAATTGGAGCCATCAACCACAACATGAATAACTTAGAGTTTGACATTGTTTTATTAGCTTCTGATGATATGATTCCTCGTATTAAGGGGTTTGACACAATTATAAAAGAAAAAATGTCTTCACACTACCCAGATACTGATGGGGTTTTATGGTTTAATGATGGGTATAAGGGTGAGACACTAAATACTTTATGTATTTTAGGAAAAAAATATTATGATAGGTTTGGTTACATTTACAATCCGGAATATACTTCTGTATGGTGTGACAATGAATTTATGGATGTTTCTAAATCATTAAATAAAGTCACTTATTTTGATACGGTAATTATTAGACACGAACATCCTGATTTTGGTTTTGGTTCCAATGACTCAATTCACATGAACAATATTAAAAATGAAAGTACTGACAGACTTACTTATGAAAGAAGAAAAAAAATTAACTTTGGCTTATGATAAATTTATGTACAGTATCAGATATTAATTACTTACTTAAGGGACTAGTACTCTACGAGTCACTTAAAAAACACAGTAAAGATTTTACACTACATTATTTATGTATTGACGATAAATCTTATGAGGTACTAAAGCCTTTGGAGTGTGAATCTCTTAAAGTTTATAATGTAGATTCTTTAGTTCAAGAAGACCCTTTATTACTAAACCTTAAAAATTCAGAATATAAATATTTTTGTTGGTCTTTGGCTTCTTATTTTTCTAACTATCTCTTATTAAAAGGTAATTCGATAACTTATATAGATAGTGATATATATTTTCACGATAATATAGAAGTTATACTCAATGAGATAGGTGGTCGTGATGTGGGTATATTTAGACATCGACAATTTCCTCTTTCTACTTATAGGCCAGAAGGTTTATATAATGTTGGAGTTGTACACTTTAAAGATTCTGAATTAGGTATTAACGTTTCTGACTGGTGGACCGATGCTGTCCTTAACAAAAAGTATCCGCAGTTAGCGACTTGTGGTGACCAAAAATACTTAGATAATTTCCCTAATCTATGTCCTAAAGATTCTATTTATTTAGATGAAAATATAGGTCATGGTGCTCCGTGGTTATGGCAACTCTATGAATTTATTTCCCCAACTAAAATTATATGGGAAAATCAAGAACAAAATTTAGTTTTTACTCATTTTTCTCAATTTCAATTTAATGGGGATAGTTATGTACCTTCACTAATGCACCATATATATACACCCTTAGACGAATATAAAAATAATATAAATCTTAAGGTAATTTATGACGAGTACTTTACAAATCTTAAACTTACCCAATCTTTATATAAATTATAAAATAAAAAACTTATGAAAATAGCTTTTGGTATGATTGTTTTTGAGGGGGACTATGTTCTTAAACAATGTTTGGAGCAGGTATATCCTTTCGCGTCTCAAATATTAATCGCTGAAGGTCCTGTATCTTATTGGCAAAGACAGGGGAGAACCACATCCTTAGACGAAACTAATAAAATTTTAGATGAGTTTCCGGACCCAGAAAATAAAATTAAAATAGTACATGGTCAATTTAATGAAAAAGATGACCAATGTAGAGCATATATGCAACATATAAATGATGATATAGATTATATTTGGAATTTAGATTCTGATGAGATTTATACTACTCGTGATTTAGAAAAAATTATATCTTTTTTAGAATCTGAAAAACCTACTAGTGTAGGTGTACGCAGTTGTTCTTTTTATGGTGGTTTTGATGACTACCTAACTGGTTTTGAATTAAACAAAGATAATTTTTTACGTATTTTTAGATACACCAAAGGTTCTACTTGGTTAACACACAGACCGCCCACTATTCAATACCCCATAAATTCTAACATAACTAAAAAACACATAGATAGTGAAACTTTATTTAGTATGTTGGGTGCACAAATGTATCATTACTCATACACTTTTCCAGACCAGGTTTATAAAAAAGTAAATTACTATAAAGACAGTGTAAGTAGACAAAATTGTATTGATGATTATTTTACTAGAGTATACCTTCCGTGGGTGGGTGGTAAAAAAGAAATTGTAGAAAAGGAGTTTGTTGGTGTTCACGAATTTAAGCCTCATATGAGGGGTGAATGTTATACTGAAAAATTTACGGGTTCACACCCAGAATCGATACAAAGAGATATGGGACAATTAAAAACCAAATTTCAAAAACAACTTAATAACTATCGTTGATTAATAAAGTTTTTATTCATATATTTTCAATATGAAAATTAATATAGTAAAGCCTTTTTTACCTTCCTTATCTGAAATAGAATCTGAATTCACTGAGTGTTTGAGTAGTGGTATGGTTACTAATAACTCACAGTACGTTAGGCAATTAGAAACAGACCTAGGTAAGTTTTATAAATCTAAACTTAAACCATTAACATTTTCTAATGGGGAGATGGCTTTATTTAGTTTAATTCAAGCTTATAAATTAAAGTTGGGTTACGGTCCTTTAGATTCTTTCGATGTTTTAGTGCCTTCATTTACGTTTGCTGGCACAATCAATGCTATATTAATGAATAATTTAAGACCTGTGTTTTGTGATGTGGATGATGGATTTACTTTGGATATTCATAAATTAAAAATTAACTACAAGTCTTTGGTTGATGATGTGGACCCTTATATACCTAATATAAAAATGATGGTTTGTGTCGGTGCCTATGGTAATTTACCCAACATAGAACTAATTCGTGAATTTAGTGAAGAAAACAATATAGAGGTTATTTTTGATAATGCACCTGCTTTTGGTTCTACCTATAAAAATAAATTTACCTGTAATCATGGGTTTAGTGAAATATATAGTTTTCACGCCTCGAAAATATTTTCTACCATGGAGGGTGGGGGTGTTGTAACTAACGATGAGGAAATCCATAATACCTTAACTAAGTTACGAGATTTTGGTCAGTATGAGAAAGTAAGGGGTAATGTAGATGTCCCAGGACTAAATTCAAAAATGCAAGAAATTTCAGCTTTAGTGGGTATTAAGAATTTAGAAAAGGTAGATTTTATTTTAAAAAATAGAAAAAATAATATAGAGCGTTATAGGAAGTTTTTTGGTTCCAAAGAAAATTCTAAATTTTTTAATGTAATGAATGTTTCATCGGACGTGAATTGTACTTACCTATATTATCCTATAGTGCTCAAGGAGGAGGCTACACCATTTGTTAATTATATGCAAGAAAATAATATTATGGTTAGAAGGTATTATACCGCAGTACATGAATTGGATTTATATAAGAACAAATATATGTCGTTAGATTTAACCAATACTAACGAAATAAAAAACAAAATTGTTTCAATTCCAATCCACACTCTTATGGAAGATAAAGAAATGGATTATCTATTTGAAACTGTAAATAATTTTTTTAAAGATGAAAAGAGTATTAGTTAGTGGAGCGGGTGGTTATGTCGGTTCCATAATGTGTGAAGAACTTTTAAAAAGAAACTATGAAGTTTACGCTTTAGATAGGTTCTTTTTTGGTTTAGATAAACTATCCCATATAAAGGACGATAACTTTACCATTATAAAGGAAGACATACGTTATTTTAGTGAGTCTATTCTTAAGGGTGTGGATATAGTAATTGATTTGGCTGGACTTAGTAATGACGCAACAGCAGAAATTAACCCCAGATTTACACAAGAAATTAATTGTGAAGGGTCAATTAGACTAGCCAAATTATCAAAGAAATTAGGGGTTAAACAATATATTTATTCTAGTTCTGCTAGTGTTTATGGTGCGGGTTTAAAAACTTCATTGACTGAAGTGGAGGAATTAAACCCTATTACCGATTACGCTAAGAGTAAAGTTGCTGTTGAGGAGGCTTTATTGGGGTTACATGATGTTAGTAATTTTAACATTACTTTATTAAGGAACTCTACAATATATGGGTTGTCACCACGTATGAGATTTGATTTGGCCATCAACATAATGTCTTTGTGTGGGTGGAGAGATGAAGTGGTTTATATTATGGGTGATGGTGAGCAGTGGAGACCTTTTATACATGTTAGAGATGTTGTTAGTGCTTTTATACTTTGTTTAGAAAAACCTAAACTATCTTCTGGACAAATTTTTAATGTAGGTAGTAATGAACAAAATTTTAAAATTAAAAGTATCGCGACTCAGGTGGCATCTTCATTAACCAATAAACCTAAAATTATATATGTGCCAGATAATCCAGATATGAGGACTTATAACGTAAACTTTGATAAGATTAAATCAATTTTAGGGTTTGAAACAAAGTGGACAATAAAGAAGGGTGTGGAAGAAATAGAATCTGCTTTAACAGATGGTTCGTTAAAGTCTGATGACCCAACAACACATACGTTAAAATGGTACCAAACATTACTTGATTGGCATAAAAAAATTAATAATTTAGTTTATAAAGATAAAATATTGTAGATGGAAAAAATAATCCTAATAGGTGGGGGTACACATGTTCAATACTCTATAGATATTATCCAAAAAGAAAACAAGTATCAGATATTGGGTATTGTGGATGATAATATAAAAGTGGGTGATGAACTTTTTGGTTTTCCCATATTAGGTGGTAAAGAAGATTTACAAATTATAACTAAAAAATATAACGTAAATAATGGTATAATAACTATTGGGGACAATTGGGTTAGAAAAAATATCTTTGATTACGTATCTAACCTAATACCTTCGTTTAAGTGGGTTAATGCTATACACCCCTCAGTGATTATAGGGAGTGATGTTACTCTTGGTGTTGGTGTTATAGCAATGGCTGGTGTTATTTTTAACCCAGGAGCTTTTATAGGTAATTTTACTTTTTACGCTACAGGTTGTCAGATTGAGCATGATTGTAGTATTGGTGACTTTGCCAGTGTGTCTGCTGGGTCTGTTTTAGGTGGTTTTGTTAGTGTGGGTAAGTATTCAGCTATTACTATGAATGTAACAATATTTGATAGGTTATCTATTGGTGATAATACTGTAGTGGGGTCCGCTTCACTAGTTACTAAATCATTACCCTCTAACGTACTTGCGTATGGAAACCCAACTAAAATAATTAGGGAAAGACAAAAAAACGAAAAAATAATATGAATAAAGAAAAAATAAAAGAATTAAACGATAATGGTTTTTGTGTACTAGAAAATAAGATTAGTGATTCTTGGGTTAGTAAGATTAAGAAGGTTTTACCCGAGGTATTCGAGTCTCACCACCAAACACAACTTAATCTGGGTAATGAAAATACAGTACCTGGGGTTGCATTAAATGTATTATTAGATAATCATATATTCGTAGAATTTTTAGAGTACTTAATGGAGTCACAATTATTAGACGAGATAAAGAAAAATTTCTTTAAAAGTAATTTTATATTAAATTCTTTTAGTGCTTTAAATAATATACCCACTAAACAAAATTTTTCTAAACTTGTTCATAGGGATGTTAGAGCGTATAGTGGTGAAATACCACTATATTTAAACATTTTAGTAATGTTAGATGATTTTACTGAAACTAATGGGTCTACCTTAGTGTTACCTGGTTCACATCTTGGTTCGTCTACACCTTCTGATGAATTTTTTCACTTAAATGCTGTAAAAACTTTAGGGAAAAAGGGGGATGTTTTATTATTTAATGGTAATTTATTTCACGCTTCAGGACTTAATAAATCAAAAAAAGGTAGAATGGCATTACCAATTACTTTTACCAAATCTTTCTATAAACAATTAATGGATTATCCTCGTGCGTTAGGTTATGAAAGAATGGGTGAGTTTAGTGAACCACTACAACAAATACTAGGTTACCACTCTCGTGTACCATCTAACCTAAATGAGTGGTACCAGGCGGGTGATAAACGTTTTTATAAAAAAAACCAGGACTAATAAAATGTTAAATAACGAAGAAGGGAATAAATTAATTGCTAGATACCTAGAAGAGGATAAAGTTTTTGCTGTTAGTAGGTTAGGTATTGGTGAATGTGGTATTGTATATAATAGATTTAAAACTGGTTCGTTTAGTAATCATGATGTTTATCTTTTAAGGAAAGGTGGTGATTATGGTAACTCCTATGAAAATTTTTATGAAAATTATGTAAAAGGTATTGAGTGTGCAGATATACATGTGTCCTGGGTGGGTTCTGATATTATAGAAGAAGCCCAACAAAACTTACTTAATACTTTTTCCCCTGACTCAATAAAAGTTGGTAGTAGGTCAATAGAACCTTTTTATTTTGATGCTCCGTGGAGTTCTAAATTAAAAGGTAAAAAAGTTTTAATTGTGAGTTCTTTCATGGAAAGTATTGTGTCACAATATAAAAAACGTGAGTTATTATGGGGAGGTGAGGAATTACCAGAATTTACTCTTATTCCATATCAATGTGTACAATCTATAGGTGGTAATGGTGGTCCTCATAGTTCATGGGCTGAGTCACTACAAGTTATGAAAGATGAGATTTCTAATTTAGACTTTGATGTTGCTCTATTGAGTTGTGGCCACTATGGATTACCTTTAGTTGCTCACATAAAAGAAAATTTAAATAGGTCCGCAATTTACGTTGGTGGTGGACTACAGTTATTATTTGGTATTAAAGGTGCTAGATGGGACTCACATGAAGATGTGTCAAAAATGTACAACGAAAACTGGGTTAGACCCCTAAAAAATGAAACCCCACACAATCATAATATTGTAGAGGGGGGATGTTATTGGTAATTAAATTAAAAATATGAAAAGTAAGGTAGCTTTTTTTGGTGCGAGTGTCACCCAACAACAAAACGGGTATTGGCAATACTTCGCAAATTCAAATCCTCAATTAGAGGTTAAACCTTTTGGTAACGGTTCAATGCACTTAAACGATGCGGGAATATGTTACATAGAGGATGTAATAAACTTTGACCCTGAGTGGTGTTTTATAGATTGGTTTAGTACTGGATATATTGTTTATGGTAAGGATAAAAATGAGGCGACAACTATTGAGGAAGATTTTGAGGATATAAAACAATACATCAATACTATTATATATAGTTTTTTAAGTAAGGGAATAAAGTTAGTTTTTTTGACTTTCCCCGATAAGAGTATTGATGGTAGAACTGGTATGCCTGTTGAGAAGGAGGAAATTTATAAAAAAATAAATGAGTACATAAACGGGTTAACCATCCCAACCCTAGATATATCAGAATCTTTTTCTGATTTAAATATAGTATTAAGAGATGGTATACACACAACTCCTTTTGGTGCGGAAGAATACGCTAAACTTATTGATGAAAAATTTAAAAATATATATAATAAAGTAGAAATGCCTTTAGAGTACCCACCACGAAATAAATATTGTGGGGTAAAAAGAATGGATTTAAATATGAGAGTATATGATAGATTAGTATTGGGTGGTCCATGTGAAATAATTGGGGTATCTCAGTTTATCGGTCCATATACTGGTTTATTGTCTATAGATGGTGAAATAGTTAATAACTGGGATAGGTGGTGTTACTATGAAAGAAGGATGGTAAATATGAAGTTTAAGGTTGGTGAAAAAACCACCATAAAGATTTTGGACGATACCTTTGATAGGAGTGTGTGTGAACATAATGCTCCTTGGGATACTAAGAAATTATTAAAACTTACTGAATGTTTTTACATAGGTGGTGATTTAAAAATAATAGAATATAAATAAAATGGAGTTTAATTGTTTTACAAAAATGGAAAAAAGTTTAACTAACGATGTTGCGTGGTACGACAATACTGTCCTACCTCAACAAATGATTGATGGTGCTTTAGGTAACTTACCTGGGTGGGGTAGGTTAGAAGAAGCTGAACACTTTAGTGTGTTAGATAGTTTGGTTCAGTTAGTTTCGGTTAACTCTATCGCTGACCTTGGTTGTGGAGCCGCAGAGGTAGGTAGATTATACACGGGAAGTGACTATACAGGACTAGACTTACCTCATATTATAGAAAATGTAGCTAAAGTGGTAAATCCAAATCTTAACTACATAGAATTTGATGCTAATAAATCAGACTATAGTATATTACAAAAGTTCGATTTAATTATTTGTAATAGTTTTATTTCGGAATTACCTAACCCACTAGAAATTGTAGATAAGTTACTAAAAAATATGGGCAGATACCTTATAATACATAGACAGTATTTTGACGAGTCTACACGTTTAGACACCTATAAGACCTACGGGAATTTAGACACTGTTCGTTCACATATAGGGTTACAAGAGTTTAATAGTCTACTAACCAACCACATAATAATAAAAGAAGAAAACAATGTTTTCGGTAAATCAATATTAATAGAAAAAATTTAAAAAATGTTTATAAAAGTAAAAAAAATAGTCGAGACCTACCCAAATATACCTATGAAGGGGGTTATACATATTGGAGCTCATGAAGCTGAGGAATATGAAGCGTATAAAGAAGCTGGTATGGATAAACAGGTTTGGGTTGAGGCTAATCCAGTTCTAGCTGAAGGAATAACAAGTAGGTTTAGTGAGGATAACAACATAAGAGTTTTTAACGAAGCTATTTATGATAGTGAAAATGAAATGGAATTTAAGATTAGTAACAATGGACAATCTTCATCGTTATTAGAACTGGGTGAACATAAGAGATTTTTCCCAACTGTCCATTACATAGATAAATTTAAATTAGTTTCTAAAAGATTTGATAACTTAATTTCTGAAGAAAATATTAATGTCGGTGACTACAATTTTTTAAATGTAGATATCCAAGGTGCGGATTTAAATGCTATTATGTCATTTAATGACCATATTAGTCATATGGATTTTATATATAGTGAATTTAACACAGTTAATGTCTACGAAGGTTGTCATTTAATCGGTGAAATGGATGAGTATTTAAAGAACAAAGGATTCACTCGTACTTTAACACACGAATACCAGATGGATGGGGCCAATGAAACCATCACACCGATTGGTGCTGGTAGGATACCTGGTCATTGGGGTGATGCTCTATATGTAAAAACTTCTTTACTATGATAATTGCGGATACTGGAGGATGGGCAGGTGCTGGTTTTGGTAATAGATTACTATTACTTAATAATGTTTTGCAATTATCTCACTTTTCAGGTCACCAAGTCTATTTTACTAATTTTACAGGGTTAGACATTTTCAAACAAATTAAGGGTATGGTACCACAATTACCTGAAATGACTATACATCACACATTAACACCACAAGAACTTTTAGATACACCAAAAGAAGATTTAAAGTTACAACCAAACTTAAATTATAAATTAGAAAATGCTACATTATTTGAGTTATTTTTTAAATTTAGTGACCTTTCTACATTTGACCTTTTTAGTCAGATTAAACCAAACATAACTTCAGACAAAATTAATGTGGGTGTTCATTTTAGAGGTAGAGATTTTAAAATATGGGACCCTAAATGTTTACTGGATGAATCGTACTATATTAACGCTATAAAGTTCGTTATCGAAGAAGTTAAAGAAAATTTTGAGTTAACCTTATATTATGACGACATTAGATTAGACTCATTTAAAAGTGTTGTTAAATGGTTGGATGATAGTAAAATTGGGTATAGTCGTGGTGAGATTACTGATAGGTTTAACCCTTCTAATTGGGGTCAAGGAGATTTTTTTGGGTTGTCTCAGTGTGATTATATCATATCCAGTCCTTCTACATTCTGTGTAACTGCTGCTATGTGTGGTAAAAAAAATAAAAAAATAGTTCACTCCAAAGATTTTATAGTGGGGTATAAATTAAATACTGATTACTTTAGGGATATATTCTGGAAAACTTTATATCAAACTGGTGGCAACAACGACTACAAACTCTATAAATTAATTTAAAATGTTAGTAAAAAGAAAAGAGGAAAATATAATTTTTGTCCATATGCCAAAAACCGCTGGTACTTCTATAGAGTTTGCTCTGGGAGCAAACGTGGACGTACCTATGATGTCCGTAGAAGACTCAACAACTAAATTATTTACTGAGTATAGACATAAAAATCTTTCATATATTATAAATTCAGAAAATGGTAAACCTGAAGACTATTTTAAATTTACAGTAGTTCGTAACACCTATGACAGATTTTGGTCATCGTATCTACATCATATTAAACCAGATGGTGGGGTTAAAATGTCTTTCGAGGAATATGTACGCCATTTAAAAAATTACCATACTAACCCACAAGAATATACATTTAATGACGCTAAAAATACTGGAGAAGAAGAATATAAACCATGGTTGTATATGAATAATGTTAGAATTTCACACATACAACATTTTGTAAAGTTAGATTATTGGTTTAGTGATTTGGGGGAATTAGATTATATTATTAGGTATGAAAATTTAAATGAGTCTTGGTTACATTTAAAAAATAAGTTTTCTTTAGGTGACTTACCACATAAAGGACCTAATGTGCTCAAATATAGGCAAGATAGTAATGGTAGATTATTTTTAAGGGGTAATGGTATAGAAAATTACCGTACAAAATATACACCGGAATTAAAATCGATAATACAAGAAATTCATGGTGACGAAATAGACCAATTACAATACAAATTTTAATTAATGATAAATTTATTTAATATAGAAAACCACAAAATAGACACGTCTAAATTTAACCATTATCTACATGGTTCAATAGTGACGGAGTTTGAGTCTAACTTTTGTGACTATGTAGGAGCCAAATATGCTTGTTCTATTAATAGTGCTACAAATGCTATATTTTTATCTTTGTTAAATAAGAATCAGCGTGTGATAGTACCTAGCATGATACCACCTGTAGTGTGTAACGCAATACTAACTTCTGGTAATAAATTAGATTTTAATGATGATACTGAGTGGGTCGGTGATTCTTATATTCTTCATCACTTTGATGATTATAAAATTATTGACTCTGCTCAAAAGGTTGACCGAAATCAGTTTAAGAATGAAGCAAATGATGAAGACCTAATGATATTTAGTTTTTACCCAACTAAACCAATAGGTAGTTCAGATGGGGGAATTATAGTGTCCAATGACTATGAAAAGATAAAGTGGTTTAAGGAGGCTACAATGAATGGGATGACTTATGCTCACAATAACTGGGATAGAACAATTAAATTTCCTGGGTATAAAATGTACATGAACTCAATTCAATGTTACATAGCAAATGAAAATTTAAAACTTTTAGATGCTAAAAAAAGAAAACTTAATTCTATTAGAAAAAAATATAACACTTCTCTAGGTTATAATAACACTTCTGACCATCTATATCGTATTGAAGTTGATGACCGTAAAGAATTTATAGATAAGATGAAGTCTAGTGGTATTATTTGTGGGGTACACTATGAGGCATTACACGAGGTAAAAGCCTATCGTGAATCCACTAGTAGACCTTATGATGTCACAGATAAGATATGTAAAAACACCTCAGTCATATCTAAAAAAACTGTTAGTATCCCGTTTCACGAAAAACTAACCACTGAAAATATAAATTTTATAACAAACACAATAAACAAATATGTTAAATAACATTAAAAAACACACATTTAATTGTTTTGCGGACAAAAGAGGTTATCTATTACCCATTGATTTAGATATATTTGATTTTACCCCTAAAAGAATTTTTGTGGTTAATAACGTTCCTGTTGGTTCTGTTAGGGGTAACCATTCACACCATAAGACTAAACAATATTTGATTTGTACTAGAGGTTCGGTTAATGTGATGTTAGATGATGGTAAGATAACTAAAACACTAAACCTAAAACAGAATGAATCTGTTTTAATTCCTGAGTTGGTGTGGGATTCCCAAGAATTTTTAACTGATGACGCTGAGATATTAGTTATTTGTTCTACAAAATATGATATTAATGACTATATTTTGATTTACGATGAATTTATAAAAGCTATTAATAATGACTGAAAGAAAAATTAGTTTAGTTTTAACTAACTACAATAGGGTGGATGCAATTATTAGGTTAATTAATAATGTTACGTTATTCGATGAGATTATAATTAATGATGATTGTTCTGAAATTTCTATATTTAATAAACTAAAAGATTTTTGTGACACTAAAACTCACGTAAAATTATATAGGAATGACAATAATGTTGGTGCTTTCCACAATAAATATTTAGCCATGACAAAGGCAAGTAATGACTGGTGTGTGCTATTCGACTCAGATAATTTACTTAATGATGAATATGTTGAAACTTTGTTGGGGATTGGGGAATGGAACAAAGATACCATATACCAACCCTCACAATTTGGACCATTTAATTTTATTCAATATGAAGGTATTACATTTGATAGTCCTTCTGATTTATTAAAAGATTTGGGGGCTTTATTTAATGGTGGTAATTACTTTGTTAATAAAGATAAGTATATTTCTGTTGTGTCGAGTTGGGAGGGTGTTATAAAGTACGTTGAGGTTAACTCATTACTTTATTTATGGTTGTTGAGTGGTGGTAAGTTTAATGTAACCCCTAACTTAAATTACCTACATGTTACATCACACGATTCATTTTATATGTCACACGAAAAATACCACATTAAAATGAAAGCTTATTTAATGGATTGTGTTAAAAATGGTAAAAATTTAAACAAAGAAGAAATAATAAAATTAAACAATATATAAATGTCGAAGGTAGCTTTAATAACGGGGATAAATGGTCAGGATGGTTCTTATTTGGCCGAGTTTTTATTAGAAAAAGGATATGAAGTTTGGGGTATTCTTAAAAGAAATTCTGTCGCTGAAAATCAGACCGCAAGAATTCCAGATAATATTTTTAAAGAATTAAATTTAGTTTATGGAGATTTAACTGACTTATCCTCGGTAATAAGTGTTATACAAAAATGTGTACCGGATGAGATTTATAATCTAGCTGCTCAATCACACGTAAGAATTAGTTT
>Ga0209337_1000925_pt1 | contig 23060 bp, 26 predicted proteins | sample LinPmetageLP53_FD_184044 | JGI IMG/M metagenome (GOLD analysis project Ga0209337, IMG submission 184044) | Marine viral communities from the Pacific Ocean - LP-53 (SPAdes) (version 2) | ecosystem: Environmental > Aquatic > Marine > Oceanic | place: Pacific Ocean | collected 2010-02-08 | reverse complement strand
TCGTGAGATAGGTGACGTAGATCGTTCGGCGGACGGACTAGACGATACTCTGATGGGTGGTCCTGGTGCCGCGACGGCCAACCAAGCGTTATCTACGGGACAGGACAGCACGTTATTTGGCGGGACAGGTACTGCGGAACCACCGGAAGTCGCAATCCAAGAAAACATTAATAAAAACCAAGAGTTTTCTACGGGACAGGACAGCACGTTATTTGGCGGGGCAGGTTCCGATACGGGAATTGTTGTAACTGATTCGGGTAATCCAGAAAAAAAGACAATGGTTAACGGATCTGATATTTTTACTGAATTGACTCGTCGCGGAAAAGACACTGATGCCGATGTAAGCGCAGCGGCAATTGAAAATGTTATTGATCGAGGGATAAAAAAATCTAGTGGAGACTCGTCGGTAGACGTTGCCGCGTTAAGAACGGACTTGGAGGCTTTGCTTCCCACTGTAGAAGACGACCCGGAGACAGAAGGCTTACTCTATATAATGCTGGGTGCTTCAATAGCAGGGGGTGAAAGCCCAAACTGGCTTGCTAACGTAAAAACTGGAATAGAAAAATCTATGCCGGCCATAGTCAACTACAAGGCAAAGAAAAAGAACGCCAAACGAGAACGACAAATGTCTATTGCTAAGATGTCTATTCAACAGAAACTTTCGCTGGAGGCTGAACAACGCGCTGAATCTCGTACTATTGCAACAGAGGGCAGAGCCGAATCTCGTGCTATTAGAACAGCAGACAGAGCCGCCGAAAAAGCCCGTCTTAAAACGGAGCAGTATATTACTCTTCGGCCAACAGACATTGATCGTGGTGCTATTGCAGATGGTGAGAAAGGAACAATCACCATTCCTAGACTTATGCCTTTGACCTTGGATAGTTATGGAGTAGCTCGCCTTCAAAAACTGCGCGTGCCTATTATAAAGGTTGGCGAGCCTACGATGAAACTAGATGATATTATCGCTGGCAGCGGTAAAAAGTTTGATGCCAAAGAATTAAACCGGAATTACACCGAACCGAAAAATTCCCCTTCGGCTCCGTTTAAGAGTTTTGGAGACGACTACAATTATCGTTACATGGATCCAAAATATTCGGCTTATGCTCAAGCGGCTTTAGCTGGTCTACAAGAACCAAAGGCAATTATTAACAAAAACGAAGCAGCGTCTTTCTTCAAGGCGTACAAGAGAAACGTTAAGAATTACCAGGGTATGTACAACTCTCTTGAAGACTTGAACAAAATAGCTCAAAAAAACCAGTTGGTGGGTACTGGAGCCATCAAGCAGCAAATAGGAACGGCTTTAAAAGGCCTTTCTGGCGCAAGATTTTTAGGCGGTTTTGGAATAGATAAATTTGCAAGCCAACTTTTAGACGGCGCAGATTTATCCGATAGAGACAGCTTTACAACAAAAGGCCGTTTATTGCTGGCTAAAATGGCCCCAATTATCTTAGGAGAAAGCGGTAGAACAATTTCGGATGCCGACCGTATACGTGTTGCTAGGTCTTTGGGATTTACAGTTGATGACCGTCCTGATGCAAACGGCGAACCAATATTCAGGGGCATTACCGGATTCGACAGCAGAATCTTACAAAACCCAAACACAGTGATGGCAGCAATCAATGAAACTGCGGCTCTGGTTAGAGATCGGTACGAAAAAATACACTCAATATATGCTCAAGAGATGTCAAGATTTGATGTAAATGTTCCAGATTTAAAACCATTCGCCCCTAATGCATCTAGGAAAAAATCTCCTGTTCTTCGGTATGATCTACGGGCAAAGGCAAAAGCGTAATGGGACAGATAACCATTAACACTCCCCAAGGTCCGGCTCTCGTTGATATTGCTGGTGATACAATATCTTCCGAAGAATTGGATCGCCTTCGTCAGTTGGCTCCTGCCCAGCAGGGGCAGACCTTTGATTATTCGGTTGTTAGTTCAACGCCCACGGAACCCGTTGCGGAACCTGTTGCAGAACCCGAAAAGATTGATGGCGAAATCAAAAATAATTCTCTGCGCTATCAAGTTGCCCGTGGGGATGACGACAACGAGAAAGCCTTGGTTCTTACGGAGCTTCTTGGCGAAGGAACATTTGAGAGAGTAGGCGAAGACACATTTGTTGTTGACCAATCTAAGGTTGCTCCGGAGATACGCAGACAATACGAGTTGGGTGATACGGGAAAAGTTTATGTAGATAAGCCTGGTTTTTCTTCGATGGATTTAATTGATTTTGCGGGAGAATCCGGACCAGTTGTAACAGGCGCTGTAGGCGCGAGTATAGCGGTGGCTGGTATGGCAACGCTCCCAGCTATGGCGATTGTAGGTGCAACGGCGGCAGGATTTAAAGCTATTGATGAAGGAATTGAATGGCTGCAAGGTCGTAACACACAGTCCGCAGGTGAGGTGGCTTCTAGTATTGCTGTAGAAGGTGTCTTAAACGCTGTTTTTGAAGGCGGTGGTAGATACGTAGCCAAAGGTATCGGTCGATTGTTCAAAGGACCGGGGGCAGAAATTTCAGCGGCTCGAGTTGCAGAAATTCAAGCATCAGCCGGCGTGTCTGAAAAAGTAGCGACAAAATACGCCAAAGCCGAGTCTTTAGCTGTTTTTAACCAAATGGCTCAACAAGGGGCCGCGCCAACAATTCAAGCCGCTACAGGAAAGTCTTTGGCTGCTCGTGTCTTGGCTATTAACGAAAAAATTATGCCCAACCCTAAAGTGGGTATGAGAAATGTAAAATACACGGAACAGATTTTAGCAGACTTTCAAAGCGGCGCCTTGAAAAAAGACGAAGCTATAAAGCTTATGAAAGCTGAGTACGACGCTGTAGCTTCTGCCCTAAATGTAAAACTTGCGGACCCCGAACAGATATTCAAAGTAATTCAGTCACACTTGGATGATATCGTTAAGGTTGAACTAGAAGCTTTCGAGAGAGCTTTTGTTCCGGCAACAGGCGCTCCGGAGCAGTACGTAGAAGGTGTTAAGTTAGCGGCTAATTTATTCCGCGCTGAATCAAGTGCCGCTTACGACTTAGCTGAAAAACAAATTGGTAAGGCGGTCTTGTTCGACCTAAAGCCTTTGACAGACACGGTTGCTAGGTTGGGGGAAGAAAACAGGTTTATATCTTACTCTGGAAGTTTGTTTGACGAGATTGAGAGAGCCGCTAAAGGTGTGAGTGCCGAAGGTGAAAAAATTGCTCCGGGGCTAGGGCTTTCTGACTTGGTCCAGCTAAAACAGGCTCTTCGATTATCGGCGGGAAACCCTGAACTGGTGGCCAACTCCGCGCAAGCCGGTATAGGACAGATTATAAAATCTGTGGATGAAGTTATTGACTCGACATTCACCAATCTCTCAAGAGATGCTGTTAGGGGTTATCAAATTCTACGGCATCCTGCGGGAGCAGTAGATGATGCGGGGAACAAAATAGGGGGAAAATTCTATCAAAACCCACTTGGCCCTGTTGAAAATGAATCGTTACGGCAGGGTCTTGCATCTTGGAAGCAAGCAAACGTTCTCTACACCCAAGGCCAGGAAGAGATCAATAATTTAGCTGTTAACACAATTGTCAAAAACTCAAGGGACGGGTTTTACAATAGCAACATAGATGTTGTGAAACAGATTGTTGAAAAGGGTAATGCACCAAAACTCAGGATGTACTTGAATGCCGCAACTCCTTCCCCCACGGGAGCGGCTAAGATATCTAAACCAGGCGCTTTAGAGACCATCGATCAGATCAAATCTCTGGTAGAGGGACCGAACCCTAATTTTCAAGCGGCCTCAGACTTAATTGAAAACTCAGGTCTTTCCGACATTCTACCAAAACTCAGTCCTTGGATAGCTAAACTCCCATCAGATGATGTTTTCCGCACAATGCATGTAGAACAGTATTTAAAAGAAATGGATGGCTTGTCGGCGCTTGCTAGAGCCGGAGCAAATCCTCAAGCTGTTAGAGAGTCTGTCCGAAATGGTCTTGCCGAAGTGTGGTTTAAAGGCGCTAGAGCGCAGTCTCAAGACATGATGGGACTTTTTGCTCCGGGGAAGTTTGCTCAAGCGTTCGATGTTTTAGAAAAAGAAACCCAAGACTTGCTGTTTGGAGTTACTAGCGCCGGACGAATGCGAGAAGTTATGGGCAGCTTTCGTATGTTGGGAAAAACCCAGGACGATGTGTTAAACTTCGCTTTAAAAGAACCGGGCGCCATCCCTACGAGCATACAAGGACAAATACAGGCTCTTAAACAGGTTGTGGAAGGCACGACCGCCGCAAGTGATGACGCCTTGTCCGCAGCGATTCGTGAAGGCGCAATAACAAATCCGTCTGATCTCGTCACAGCTATCTTAAAAACGCCCTCTAAGTATACGCAACTTAAAAACGTTGTTGGCGAGGATCAATTAGCGAGAGTGGGTGGTGTACAGGATATGGTTATGCAAAGCCTTGTCCGCAACTCGATGAACAAACTCGATGAAGCCTCTCTTCAATCTGGTAGCTGGGGTAAAACACTTGCAGATAACCTTTTAGATCAGAATAAAAATGGAGCTCTAGACACAATATTAGGTAAGGATGTTGTCTCTAAATTAACGACTGTTGCCGAAAACGCTATTAAACTCTCTGATGTTCCGATTAAAGGATACGGTGGTTTGGCCGCTGCTACAGGCGCTATAGCGGTTGCTTCTGGAATGGTTTCTCTTAACGTAGCCACAGCAGGTGCCGCTCTTGCCGGCCTAATCCCGATTGTAGCTTTTTCCCGTGCTTTGAGAAACAAGCAAGTTCTGGGCCTTATGACTTCTCCCAAGCTTCGCGCCAGAGAGTATGAAGCCGCTATTAAAGCAGGGGCAAACCTACCTTCCCTTCAATCTGTGAAGGCGGGAGGTCCTATGACGTATTACATGAATCGGTTGGCCAGCATTGCCGCGTCGGAAGCAGCTATAGTTTCTGGAAGCGGCATACTTAATGTACCCATTTCTGAGTCTGAAAAACAGGTTCAGGAACAAGTGAGAACCGGCGTTTCTCCGGCTACTGGACGAGCAGAAAAAAATCTTCCCCGTTTACCTACAGGGCCGTCTTTTGATCAAATTCGTAGCCAGATTTCAAGTGTTCCAGGTCCTTCAAGAGCGAGAGAGGTTCTTGAGCAACAAGAACGTAATAAACTCTTGGGTATTCAATAATGCAAATCTCTGATCACTTCACCCTGAGCGAGCTTACCAAGTCGTCTACCGCCGAACGGCTGGGCATTGCCAATGAACCAGGGTCCGTGGAAGTTGAAAACCTGATCATGGTCTGTGACCAGGTCCTTGAGCCTGTCCGCAACCACTACGGCATACCGTTCGCGCCGAACAGCGGTTTTCGTTGTCTTGAGTTAAATCGAGCGATTGGTTCGTCAGGTAACTCGCAGCACGTTAAAGGTGAGGCGGTAGACTTTGAGGTTCCGGGTATCTCGAACAAAGAAGTGGCTCTGTGGGTTATGGAGAACTGCGAGTTCGACCAATTGATATTGGAATTTTACAAGGAAGACATTCCAGATTCCGGCTGGGTGCATTGTAGCTACACAATCGAAAACGATAATCGAAAGTCAGCACGGGTCTTTGATGGCCGTCATTGGGGCGCGTTAAATGGTTAGCTATTACACGTCTGAGCAATTGCAGGACATATATAGTGCTGACCCTAGTGCTGAAACTTTGGAATTTTTGAGTTCTCTATCGCCGGTATCTTATGAAGATATTCAAAGCACCGCTCAATCTCCCACCCCCGTTTTTAAAACGGCCACACCTGCGACGGATGTGATAAGTCCTCTTTCTGGCAACTTTCTTTCTGCTCCATCGTCAACAACTGCTCCATCGTCAACAACTGCTCCTAGACCTAATCCGGGAGAACTATACAACTGGGATGAGATTACTGCTCCTCCGTCAGCAAACAATATGGATAGTTCAGGCATCACTGCGTCTCGTGCAGCAACCCAATTAGGATTGGGCGCACTCGCAAACATTACCGGCGTGCCTAATATTGCGATGAGCGCGGCCTCGGATTTCTTTGACGCTAAAGATCGTTTCAGCCCAGACAATCTTGCAGCCCTTGTAGCGAAAGGGGGGGTTGCGGCACTTGGGCTAACAGGTATTCCAGGCATAGCGGCAAGCGCTATTGCTTCGCAGATTGACCCCGCCTCTCAAAGAACGAGAGATAGAAATTTAGGGTTGTACGACACCAGTCTTATTGGAAGAACGCTTCGGAGTCCGGTTCCAAGCGCTTACCAACAAGCGCTTTTTGGTCAACGTGATATAGCGGATCGGAGTCTGAACACAGAGTACGAAGATATAGAGGGTGTGAAGGGTACTAGTTGGGATAGTAACGAGACATCCATGGATGGTCCGGGCGGGAGCTTTGACTACGAATCATTCACAGCCCCTACCACCTATGATTCGACTATAGGTAATGTAGATGGTTATAATGACGAGAACGTCAACGCTGGTAATGAAGCCGAAACCGAGGATGACTACGACGATTTCGACGACGATCAATTTGCTAATGGTGGTCTTGCCCAGAACTTCGCAAAACCTAAAGACACCCTGAACCTCGGACTCGCAAGTTTTAAAGCATCCGAAGGTGCGCCCGGCGTTACCGGATCAAACTTTAATTTTCGGACGCCAGATGGCGGTATTTCATTAGGGGATGCTTTAACTTTAACCGGAAACTACGGAAGATCTACGGAAGAAGTAACTCCGGGATATATGGGTATTCCTCAAGAAGTTATAGACCGTTTCCGCCTTCAAAATCAGAAACAGAAATCCACCAGCTACAATGTTGGAATACGCGCCATGTTCCCTGACGGCGTGGTCCCTGACTTCATGGACAGAATTCTTCGGCCTAACTCTGCAAACGTTAGTTATGGTCAAAGTGACTTTGAGAAGCGGAACACACAAGGAGATATTGCCGAAAGTAACTCCAACATAACCCGTGGTATTGGTGGCCAAGGGCAAATCCTGAGAGGAATGTTTGGAGAAAACGCCCCGACAGTCGGCGTTCAGTATCTTGAACCCAACAGGAACGACAAAAATATTTCAGCAAATATGAATTTTTCTCTTGGAGATGGGATTATCAACCTTGAAGCCGCCAGAGCAATAAATGAGGGAAGGGATAACCAGAATTCCTTTAAGGCCGGATTCAACTATCCTGTTGGGCCAGGAACTGCATCGATAGAAGGTGAAAGAACAGCAGATGGTGAAAGCCGTGGTATGCTTGGATACAGAATACCACTTTAATTAAACTACTTCGCTGAACCCCAATTATCACCCAACCCTACGTCTACCCTGGACGGTATGGTCAGACCCGGCGCACAATTCTCCATCAAACCCTTGATCTCTGTCACCTGTTCATCGCTCTCTATTGAGAAGCAGAGCTCGTCATGAACCGTGAGCATGGGCCAGTGTCCATGGTCCATGCAGTCTTTCATCGCTTGCTTGGTCTGATCGGCCGCCGAAGCCTGGATTAATCGATTGAGAGCCTTGTATACAAAGGCAACCTGATATCTCTCCGGGTTCATGCTGGCCCAGTTCTTGTCTCTTTCCTCAACAGGCGTGTTCAGAACATCCGCCCAACGCTCTTCCAGCTTCTCTGCGTGGACAGGCTTCTTGTACTCCTTGGAATATCCTTTCAACTCGCGCATGGGGAATCGACACTTCCGGCCCAATAAGGTTCTTAACTCAGAACGCTTCGAGGCAGCATCCATTACAGCAGATGCGAGCGCACGAATAAAAGGAACTTTCTCGTCATATTCGTTCCGGAGAGACTTGGCTTCCTGAAAGGGAATGTCCCCCAAGGTTGCCGCCAGCTTACCAATGCCCATACCGTACATGATCCCAAGGTTAATCGTTTTGGCATGTGTCCGGCTTACACCAGCCATATCGGCAACGATCTGATGGAAGTCCAAGTCGTCATTCTGGTATTGCTCCGCAATCTCCTTAACTTTTTCGTTATTTTTGGTCGAGGGCGTTAAGGAAGCGTAGTGCATCATCCAGCGAGGCTCTTGGGCGCTGTAGTCAAAGCTTCCCCAGCGGCAACCGTCTTCCGGGATAAACAGCCCCCTAATCAAAGATTTTATCTCTGGATGCCTAGAGGGCACCTGTTGCAGGTTTGGATTACTGGAAGAAAATCGCCCCGAAACAGTTCCTCCTTCATCTGAGCGCAGCTGGTTAAACTGGCAGTGGATTCGACCATCATGCTGATGATTAAGAATTGTATCAACGAAGGTCGTATTTGCCTTATTGTATTCGCGTATCTCCAAGATTTTCCGCGCAACAGGATGTTCATGGGTCTTCAAGAAATGTTTGGTGAAACTGGGAGCATCCGATTTTTCAGTTCGTTCGTAGCTTAATCCCAAACTATCAAACACCGTAGCCAGACTTCTGGCATTCCAAGGCTCCAGATGAACATTGGATTCTTTGTGGACCTCCCCAAGAAGCTTGTTTTCCTTGTCCGTCAGAAGTTTTTTTGTTTGTTCAGCCTTGGACACGTCAACCCGAACACCCCGGCGCTTCATCTCAAACACCATAGGAAGCAGAGACAACTCCAGATCAAGGATCTTCTCGCAGTCTTCCTCCATCAATTTCTTGTGCAGAACATGCCACAAGCTAAGTGTGAGGGTCGCGTCCTTCTCCGCGTAGGCAGCAACCCTGTCTGCCGGCAGCTTCCACATCTCTGCCTTGGGATCGACACCATGCTGACCCGCCGCCCTTCGTAAGTCCTCCTCCGCCTTACGCTCACCAAGATAAGTGGCGCCCAAGGCATTCAAGGAATAACTGAAACGGTTTTCATCCACCAACGGTGCAGCGACCATGGTATCGAGTATCTTACCCTTGACCTCGACACCCTCGCTCAAGAGCCACCCTAGATCGTACTGCGCGTTGTGGAATACCACAGACATTCCGTGGTCTAATTGGTCTTGGAGCCACCTGAGTACAAGATCTTTTGCCATGTTCCCCCCGCCTTCGTGGGCAATCGGCAGGTAGGCGCTCCACTCAGAGGCGGCAACAGAAATTCCTATAAGGTTTCCATCGTTTCTAACCCACCCTGGCCCCAAGTCTCTCAGGTGAGGATCCCGTGTCTCAGTGTCTATGGCGATAATTTTCTCGCCGGACAAGTCTGGCAGATGTTCCGGAGGGAACCAGACAGTCTCGTCAAACAGGTCCTCACGCATTTTTGTCTTCCATCATTGCTGACCACAAGGCTACGTATGCGGAAGCGTCAATACCGTTATCTGGCTTGACTTGGCCCATTTCGTTCCTTGCTACTTTTAATAACGCCATGCAAAGAGCAACGTCTGCCGGTTTAATCTCAACTTTCAAATATGCACTCCAGAGGTCTGCCGCCCTTTGATGCATGATGGTGTAGTCGCCATATTGCTCGGCGCGATCTCCACTTACTAGTGACGCTGCTGTTTTTAAAATCTCGTCTGGTTTCATAAGTCGTAGAACCGATTCGTCTCAGGTAGCATTATATGCAACGCCTTCTTGGTTCTGGTGACAGCAACGTAATAGACCCTGTGTTCAGTCGCCGGATTCTTTTGATATTCCTTATGAGCCGCATAAGACAGGTCCGGAATGACCAAAACGTTGTCGGCCTCCCCACCCTTCATTGAGTGTATAGTACTAACCTTTATTCGAGGATTACGCACGTTATCTTTGCGCTTCAAAGCATTCAAAACGTAGTTCTTGGTATCCAGATCAATCTTGCCCAAGGCCCGATGCCACCGCACAGAACCATCCACCAGAAGCCCCATATTGTCTCTAGCCTCCGACATGCTGATCATAGCATCCGAATCCAGCCCCAAAAGGGCCTTGGAACGCGGCCCATGGCCCCGTGAGTAGCCTTTATCGACTTCTAGGAATGCGTAGACGTTTCTTATCTTGGTGGGCGTCAGCGGCTCTCCCTTGGCCCATTCCTCCCAATCGTGAAGTGCTTCGTATGTTTTAACCGGAATGCTGGGGTGACCGTTGCGGCTATAGACCCACCCTTCCGCACGAAGAGCCTGAGCATATTGAGACGCAATGCGGTTCGTTCGCGCCATGACGCACCACTCGCCCTCATGAAACGGTACATCCCAAATGCTCTGGTGAACGTGGACGCTGCCTTCTTCATCCTTGGGACGACAAGTCTTCGGCGCTCTGCCCTCAATCCGACAGACGATGTTCTGGGCCTCTTGCCAAACTGAACGAGGAACCCTGTACGACTGCTCAAGAACCGTCTTTTTCTCTGTCGCGTTTAGAAACGCCCCGACATCCGCACCCTGGAATCCCATGATGGCTTGATCGTCATCGCCCGTGAACACCTGTATGCGGGGCTTCTTCCGCAGTACATCGACCATGGACCACTGAAGGGTAGACAGATCCTGCGCCTCGTCCACAAACAGGGCGTCTATGTTTGGCCCGTCGTCTGATTTAACAAAATTCGCAATCATGTCCGTGAAGTCTATTTTGTTGCGAACCTTTTTGTAGTCGTTGTAGGCCGCTACAAGACGTTTGAGTTCTGGCCAATCAACCTGATAATCACCCAACTGTCGGTGCATCTCCTCGAGGCTTAGTCCCTTGCTCCGCGACAGGTGATACTGGCTCATGTAGAAATCGCCCTTGGCCACCCCGACCGTGTCAAAGTCTGTCTCAATATCGGTCTTGCCCTTGCTGCCAAACGGTATCCCAACAGCATTACCGATTTCGATCATCTCCTTGGGTCCAATAACTTCATCGGAGCTATACCCCCCAGCCCGGAAGGCCATGGAATGCAACGTTTGAAAGTAGGGCATGTCTCGTTCGTCAATTCCCCAATCCTTGCACACGCGATCTCGGCTTTCCTTCGCAGCCTTACGCGTAAACGACACGCAGGCTATGCGGTCAGGCGCTATGCCTTGCTCAATGCAATCCCTGATCTTGTTGGAGTTGGTCTGGGTCTTGCCAGTGCCGGGCGGCCCAAGGATGGTTTCATGCTGGTCTGTCAAAACGGTGGATCTTCTGGTTCAAACGTAACCTCTGGCAGGTCAACCTCACCGCGATGCATCTCCGGTACACACCAGACACGCACAGACTTCCAGTTATCATTGTTATCTTGGAAGCGATAAGTCTTGTCTGACTCCGCTCCATTGTTCATCTCTTTTAAACGTTCGGTGATCTGCCCACGGGTGTATAACGTAAAGTTATTGCGCTTTAAAAAATCCTGTAGAGAACTTAACTTGAAATGCGTCAGGCCGTCCTCGGTCCAAGGCTTTCCCGTTAACAGTTCTTCTGGGCTGTGTGCCTGTATTCTAGAAGTGCAAAAGTTTTCTAAAAGTTCCACGAAGAGACCCTTCTGGGTCAACTCTTCTGGAACCGATATCCGTGTTGCGTCACTTAGAAGATTATCGACCAGATCCCGCCAATCGTTCTCCTTCATCCGGGCCGGCATCTTGTACATCTGCTCCATGCAAGCCCGTTGAAACTCAACCTGCATCTGTAGCTGTTTGGTAGACAACTCCAGGCGAGCGCCGTCCACGTCCACAAACCAGACCGGCGGCTCAGACTCAACAACTGTCAGACCGCCAACCGGAACGTGCGAGTTAGCATCACCTACTCCGAACTTCCGCGACCGGCAGAGCGACTTGTTACAGTGGCCGTGGATAGGCTCAGACTTGCACGTATAAAAATACTCTTTCTTTTCCAGCTGCTCCTGTATCAGGACAACCTCACGCGCCGGCAGAGGGGGAGTGCAGTAATCCTGGTTATGCTTTTCGAGCAGTTCCTTCCAATCGTTGGGTGACGCTTGCTTGTAGTAAACACCCACGTTGAGCAGCGTCATGTTGCGGCCGCCTTCAGGTATCCCAAACTCTGTTAGCTTCTGTAGGCAAGGAGGGCCATCCGGCAACACCCCGTTGTCTCCCCCCAAGGATATGTTGGATAGCTGCTTGGCTGTAATCCGAGCCTTCTCGGCCAGTGTAAGGAAACTCTCCAAGTCCAGAGAATCGCCACCCTTCTTCAAAGCGTAGCGGGTAGTGTATTTCGCGTTCTGATAAGGAAGGTTAATAAAGTTTCCCACATCGCCGCGTTCCGCCAGCAACTCCTCCTGCTTAGGAAATATCTCGCAGTTTCCCCAACCTAAAACAGATGCAAACTCTGCCAGCCTGTCGCGCATTTCGGATGCTGCAACCTTCTCTGACATAAAAAGATATAGGTGTGCGCCGCCAGACTTGGACCGACACAGGACCAAAGGCAGTTTAAACCTCTTGACCTTCGCAAACAGAACTGGAAGGTCTAAGTTGTAGTCGTCTATGTCCAAGGCCCCAAACAGGCACTTGTTAGTCTCATCAATGGGAATAGACCCAACACCAAGGCTCCCGTCCAAGTGCTCTTGAACAAGCTCCACGGTCAACGGTTCACGGACAATCTCGTATTTTGCCTGTTGTTTGCCGTTCTTTTGACGACCTAAAACGTCTGTCTGTCCATGGGCGCCTTGAGATCCGGTGAACAGATCAAGGAACCTCTGTGCTGAATTTTCCATCAGAATAAACGGGACCCGCTGTTGCGCGGGTCCCTAGTCACTCAGAACGGCACATCGTCAGATGTTATCTCATGAATAGCCTGAATTGTAGGATCGCTAGGCGGAGAAATCCTTATTTCTCCCGAACTGATCGACGCGTGCAACTCCCGACACTCGGTGTAAGCCTCCATCGATGGAACAGCACCCTCCAGAGCAATGCTCCACGAACCCCATGAGCCTTTGTCGTTGCCGTCCTCAACAGACTTGAGGCGATACGTACTGGCAAACGAGGGCATGGTCTTGCCGTTGTGCTTCTGCATCATCATCATAGACATCCACAACCGGCTCTTCTTGAGTTGTGTCTTCTTCATGTCCACAATTGCATTCTCCAGATTGCCGTCTTCATGGACGATCTTGATATAATGCTGGGCCGTCCGCACAAGCTCATTGCCATTGGACAGCAACTCCATGCCGGAGTCCTTATCTCGAACGGAGGTACGGACATCCTCTGAGTCGGCCGCCAGTTCTCCTTCAAATCCGCCGCCTTGGCTGCGCGGTACAAATTCCAGAAACTTCATCTGGAAATGCACCGGAAGCACAATTACGCCTTCGTCAGCAGACCAGACCTTGTTCGTCACGGTGTTGAAAATGTCGCCCTGACTAGCGCCCTCAATAAAAGCAGCGTCACTCTTTTTGAGTTGCGGCGATAACGCCTGTATGATCCGCAGAAAAGGTATCTGTAGATCGGATGATGTTACTTCTTCAAACCCAAACCCCGCGTCGTCTTCAAAAGCGGCGGCGAGTTCTTTCGTAAGCGATTTTGCTGTTTTAGCCATGTCTATTCTCCTTTGATTTTTGCAATGGTTCCAATGTGTGCGTTAAATATTTCGAGATCGATTTCTTGGCCGGACTCTACACGCTCTCGTATTAACTTTTTGAGCGTCTGAGGTTCGACCCAAGTCTTTGCAGCAGTGTCAAAACCTTTTTCCTCAAGATCCGCTTGCATAGCACGAGCACGATTATCCTCGGATACAGGAAATGAAACGCTGACCTGGTTCTTAATAAAGTCAGACGCACCGATTTCTCGTAAATGAGACAATGCAATGTCGCGCTGCATGGGGTCTTTTGGCATCGTGCCACTGACAAAGGTTGCTAGGCTGACGCTATTTCCGCCGACTACAACTTTGTCTAACCCCGTCTCCTGCATTTTTTGGGGAATTAGTTCATGCAGGTATCGATCTCTGTTCCGCTTCAAAAGTTTGAGGTTCTCCTCGGCACGGACAAGATCCGTCTGGACCTTACCAACCTGCCTTATTAATCCAGCCAATTCCGTACTGGCCCCGGTCGTCAAATCCTCAAACGCATCCGCATCAGCTTCTATCGTTTTCCATAAGTCGGATTCACTCATAACGTATCTCCTCGTCAGGGTTTAAGTTCTCAATGCCAACACCGCGCAACGATATCTTCACAGGATAGTAGGACTTCTCCATACGATCCCATTTCAATAGATTGACACGGCCTTGGTTGACTTCCGCAGCTATAGCAAAAGATACCCCTATGATGGCGGGGTCGCCCATGGCCAAAAGCCAATCATCATCCGTAAATCCCCGAAGCTTGCGCCTGATTTGAGACACCATGCGTATGGGGTTTATGTGAATCTGATCAAAAGGGCTTGTGAGCGGTTCTAAATCACCCCACCTAGCTGCGGAAACGATATTCACGCGGGGGTTTTCTTGTGTGACGTAGACCGTGCTCATTCGATTTCTCTCTTTCTGAATTTAGACACCATAATCCATCATTTTCTTGTATGCAACACCAAATGTTGTGATATAATGGTATTATGAATTACGATTACAAAACAAAACCATATAAGCACCAAGACGATGTCTTGCGCGTTTCCTGGGACAAGACGGATTGGGCCTTCTTCATGGAAATGGGGACAGGGAAGTCTAAAGTCTGCATTGATACCGCGTCAATGCTTTACGAAGCCGGCAAGATCGACACCTTTATCGTTGTCGCTCCGAAGGGAGTGTATCGAAACTGGGCGAACCTTGAAATTCCGGCGCACATGCCTGACCGGGTTGCGGAGGGCGCCTCAATAGCTGTCTGGCGCCCCAGCCCGCCCAAAGCACTCAAGCAGCAGCTCATCAGCTTTATGAGCCCCGCAACAGGCTTCCGCATGTTAATGATGAACGTCGAGGCTTTGAGTACCAAAAAGGGGCAGAAGTTTTTAGCGTCTGTTCTGGGATCGTCGAAGGCGCTGCTTGCCATTGACGAGTCCACCGCGATTAAGTCGCCAAAGGCCTCCCGGACCAAGGCTCTTCTCAAGATGAGCCATCTGGCACGATACCGCCGCATACTGACAGGGTTCCCCGTCACGCAGTCGCCTATGGATCTCTGGTCGCAATGTCGGTTCATGAACAAGTATCTGCTGGGTGACTGTGGCGATAACTTCTTTCAATTCCAATATCGCTACGCAATCATGAACAAGCGAACCATGGGCGCACATTCGTTCAACCAGATCGTCGGATATCGCAACCTCGATGAACTTTCAGGGCTTTTAAAGAACTTTTCTTCGCGAATCATGAAAGATGACTGCCTCGATCTGCCCAGCAAGATTTACGTTCAGAGAAATGTAACTTTGTCAACAGACCAAGAGCGCATTTATACCGATTTAAAGAAATATGCTCTCGCACACATCGAAGATGCCGAGTTTATGACCGCAACAAACGTCATGACCCAGCTTTTGAGGATGCAGCAGGTGTTGTCGGGACACACCAAGTCGGACAACGGTGAGGTCATTGAGGTTGCCGACAACCGGCTCGATGAGCTTATGGGCTGCCTTGAAGAATCCGATGGTAAAGCAATCATCTGGTCCAGGTTCCGGTACGATATAAAACGTATCGCGGCCGCACTGATCAAGAAGTATGGGCCACGGTCCACGGTTACTTACTTTGGTGACACCTCCGACGATGATCGGGTGGAGGCCATTGAGCGTTTCCAGAACGGGGACGCACGGTTCTTTATCGGCAATCCAATGACCGGCGGTTACGGGATTACACTGACCGCCGCCACCACCGTCATCTACTTTGCCAACAGCTTTGATCTGGCTGTGCGGATGCAGTCCGAAGACCGGGCGCACCGCATTGGTCAGAAGGAGCACGTAACATATATAGATTTGATCGCAGAGGGGACGATTGACGAACAGATTGTCAAATCTCTCCGCGCCAAGATGGACATCGCCAGTGTGGTGATGGGAGAGGAACTAAAGGAGTGGTTGAGATGACGGAAAGTCTAACGTTTGCCTGGCACGAAGAAAAGGAAGAAGCGCTACCCTCACCTACAACTCGTAAGAAATTAGACGAGTGGAAACAGGCCATAAAAGATCCTGGGTCGGAAGGTTTGGAATACGTGTATTATTTAGATTTCTTGGGTGATGTTATCCATGAATTACAAAAGGAATATGATTCGATCCTTGTGGCATCTCGTGAGCCGGTGGAGTTATGACGTAATGGCTGAGATAGATTACGGTATTAAAGCTGTTGAAACTAAATACGCCGGAACAGTTTTTCGTTCTAGGTTAGAGGCGCGTTGGGCTGCTTTTTTTGATGTTGTTGGGTGGCCGTGGGTTTATGAACCTTTTGACCTTGACGGGTGGTTTCCTGATTTTTTATTAAAGCCTGTTGTAAAGACACAGCCGCCTGTTTTAGTTGAAATCAAGCCTATTACAGAGTTCTGTAAAGATACCGCTGACCGGATCGAAAAAAGCCTTGTCAAATCAAACAATAAGTTTGAACCACTATTACTGGGGTTAACCCCTTTATTTGAGGAGGATGAAAAGTACGGTCTTGACGATACTTCGAGTGTTGGATGGTTGGCTGAACATTCTCCTGAGATTGAATCAATTGCCGTAGGGGACTTTGTTTGGGAGGCTGCGCCTTTGCGGATCGTAACACCTACACAAGAATGTTACAATTTAACACTTGATTGGAGTGACCCCCTTAGAACAAGTGGTGGTCAATATTACGAATATGAAGATATCCCAAAAACAGTGTTGGCAGATTTTTGTCACCCTTGGGGAAATTATACACACCGAATTACACAAATTTATGATGGATCATATGGGGGTTTAAATAGTGCTGTTTGTAAGCATTATTGGGGAAAAGCCTGTAACAGAGTTAAATATGTAACAAAGGAGAAAATGAATGCCTGACATCAAGAAATACAAATCCGTTGCCGTGCCAATCCCTACCTGGGAGAAGCTCTGGAAGATGGCCGGAAAAAACCATCGCTCACCCGCCCAGCAAATTTCGTTTTTGGTTGAGACATCAGAAGACGCGCCTACCGACGCGGAAATTCTATCCAAGTTTGCAGCGGTGAAATCATGAGCAGCGATCCGACTTCTGAGGAGGAGCACCTACAGGATCTCTACAACGAGATAAGATCTTTGTTGGAAGGCTGTGGCGAAGTGTCGCCTACAGGCCAAGCGATTGTTCTGATGAGAATTGCTATTGAAAACGGCGGCGCAGAACTCGGCATGACGGGAATCTTGCATGTCATATCCAGCATGATGACGCAGACGCTTGGTATCATGTCTGAGGACGAGGCTAACTTTCGATCCTACGATGATAACGAACTCGAGGACATCTTACGTGACTTCAACCAGAACAAAACTTCTGAACACTAAACATGCTTACGCATTGGTCCGAAATACTACTGGAAATGCGGAAAGAAAACGGTTTGACGAGGGTTAGGCTCTCGGAGATATCGGGTGTTGGTGTCACCACAATTGAAAACTACGAAAAGAACAAAATAGATGAGCCCTCAATCTATAAGGTTGAGGCGCTCCTTGCGGCCATGGGTTATGAGCTAGAAGCCGTTAAACCCTGACTATTTTTGTGCATAGAAGATATGTCCTCCAATCTGCTGCCGTTTCGCAAGCACTCTGGACCATGAAGGCTTAACCCAGGTTGCGTGATAGTGGGTGGCGTCCTCTAACCCAGCCACCTCGACCTCTGTTGTCGTCAGAAGGATGGCCAAATCACGGGCCGCAGACCAGGGTCTCTTCTCTGCCGGGCGCTCCGGTTTGCCGTCGCAGTAGTAGCTGAATTGGCATTTATGCCGGACCGGGTTGCCATTCCGGTAACGACCCTGCTTCACAACACCGCAAATCGTGCCCGGATACCGCGCATCACGGACCCTGTTTTGAATTACAATGCCCACGGCCAACATGCCGCGCCAACCTTGATCTCGAGCCTCGTAGTACATGGCCTCGGCTAGACACGACTTATCGTCAGCGAGAGCGGGGCTGGGCGCCAAGAGTAACGCCGCAGCCAATATCACCGCCCTACACATCTGTTTTGATTAACCATAAATATTTGTTGATGTCTTTCCCGCAGGACAAGCAAGTCAACGCGGACCACGAAAAGTTGTATACTTTTTTTGAGGTCTTGCAGTGAGGGCAATGGATCGTCTTGCCATCCTTGCCGGCATGGGTCCACTTGGGGACCGGCATCAACGCAACACGCTGCTTCGCGCTCTTACCAAATAACCAATTAAAAAACTTCATTATAAACCTTCCTTTCTCATGCTTTCTTCAACGTGTTTGATATGAAGGTACTCAATTTTACGGCGCCAAATCTTTTTAAAATTTGGGTCTTTTGCTTTGTCCATAACCTTCGTCATCATGTTAATTTTCTTTTGATACGTCATGTGCGATCCTTATTGCTTGTCCAATTTCTTGCGCGATCTGCGGGACGATTGAGTTTCCCAGGGCACGCAACTGAGATACTCGGTTGGGTAGCCCATTAACCAAGCGACCCACTGCGGGTTCAGAGCGCCAGTGGTTTTCTGGTCCAGCTTCACCTGTGCATTCAGAGGCAGACTGTTCCTCCTGAACTGGCTCGGACCCCCGTTGTTCGCACTGTCCTGAACGGTTGGCGTCGGCCACATCCTGACCCACCGATCCAGGCTCACGGACTTGTTCGTCTCGTAGTTGAGCTTCCCCGTGCTGGGCGTCAGGTTCGTGTTCTGTCGCTCGATGTGATCCATGGTCGTTGGGGTTGGCACCATGTGATGGGGCTTCGCGCCCCCCAAAGTTGAGCCCCAACTGCCGCTGTCCCGCGTTGCCATCGAAGGTGCCATCTGGTTCGCTTTCGCTGTCGGCGTGTGCAACAACCCAGACGCGCTGTCTGAGGTGCGGGGCGCCTGTCGCGCAAGCTGGAATATTAAACGTCCTTGTGGCGTAGCCTTCGCCTTCCAAGTCAGTGAGTACTTCGTCCAAGCCCAGTTTGATGAGCCCAACAACGTTCTCTCCAACAACCCAAGTGGGCCGGAGCTCCCGGATAACTCTAAGCATTTCTGGCCAGAGATGGCGGGGGTCGTCCTGGGCGCGTTGTCTTCCCGCCTGTGAGAACGGCTGGCAAGGGAATCCTCCGCAAACAAGGTCGGGTCGGACGTCGGGAAAGTCGAAGGCTTTGGCATTTCTTATGTCATCCAGTATAGGAACGTCGGGCCAGTGATGCTTCAGCACCGCCTGGCAATATGGATCCTGCTCCACGAAACAGGTAGTGCGGAAATGCCCGGTAGCCTCAAGGCCACGGGCAAATCCACCTATTCCCGAAAACAGATCAACGGTTGTAAGCATCAATACCAGTACGTCAGAACGGCTGATATGATACTACCCACTACGATTAACAAAAAATATTCCGGTCCCATTCTACTCTCCCAATTCTCTTTGCGTTTGAGGCGTTTCCATATTTTCTTCATTGATTTCTCCTTGGCTGTTGCAGCGAGGACAATCGACATAGCTTTTAGTGAAGGCGGCGACAGAAATATATCCGTTGCCGTGACACTGGTGACATATTTTCATTTATACTCTCCTGATCCCGTGATCGACCATGAATTCGTGGGCGCGGCGGCCCTCCACAATAACGTGGCCCGCCGTTTCGCAGTCTATCCCGTAATGCTCTGCAAAGCGTTCCAAAGTTAAAAAATTGTTGACCCAATCAAGATACATCTCTCGGCAATCCGTGCGCGTCATATTACTTGCTCCCAAGGAAGGATTGATTTACAGGCAATAATTCGTAGTAGCCGGCGATTATCTCGTCCTGCAACTGGCCCTCGTCCAGCTCTGAAGAGTCGCCGCCATCGACCAAACACAGTAGCGTGTAGTGATACGACGTGATTTCAACGGCAGTGCTTTTTGCGCGTGTCTCCGTGCGCGACAACACACGCTCCTTGATTACAATTGTCTTGTAGCCTAGCAGCGTGTGGGAATCCGCATCGAGCCGGTCGGAAAGCCGGTATTCTGATCCAATGTACATGTCTTTCTTCCTTTCTAGGTGGTAGTTCGTAAAAGTAGCATGAAACATGGACCACTGTCAAATGCCTTAACTGCCTTGCGGTGCCGTGCCCCGCCTTGCCTGGCCCTACCCCGCCATCCTCGCCGCAACTGCCTTGCCTTGCCTTGCCTCGCCTTGCCGAACCGGGCCGTGCCGTGCCCCGCCGTAACTGCCTTGCCTTGCCAATCCCAACCGCGCCAAACCAGGCCAGGAACGTAATGTGTCACGTTGCGTTGGACGCCATTTCGCGAAGATCGAAACAGGTTCGTTTCATGTTTCGAGCGAGGTCCGCCTGTCCAAGGTTGACCGCAAGATCGGTCAGAACCTCAATCTTTACAGCCGCCTCATCAATCACCAACAGCGTTTCGTCGAGCACGAAGCTCCACTTGGACTGATCCAAAACCACCCGCTCTATAGGTTCGTAAACGCGATCCCCCTCGTCGTGGACAATCCTGACCGACACATATTTTGATGTGGTGCTGCCGGCAGGCGTGGTGATCTTCACCCGTTTGATCAGGTGTCGCGCCTGCTGGATACGATGTGCGTGTCCAGCTTTCGCGTCATCCCACTCAAAATGGGCGTGAAGGATGTTGTTGGGGTCACTTGCGACCTCAACAACTGCTTCCGGCGTAATGCCGTCCTGCTCGTCCAGCTTTTCCAGTTCGCTGGACAGATCGTCAATGCTCAGACGTGGCATCAGGCCGCCTCCTCTTTGTCAAACACGACAGCCACATCACTAAGTTTAAAACGGCCAAAGTCGCCGCTCTTCTCCGGACGCCACTCACCGACACCAACAGACATACCCGCCCGGCTCAGAAGCGATGCGATGGACGAAGCGCTGATGTTGTCCTCGTCATACTCAATTTTCAACGTCGCCGTCCACTCAGTAAACTCAGGCCGATAACGCAGGTCCATAGACTGCTGGACTTTAACTTCATCAGTACGCATGAAAGGCTCACCATGAATACGAACACACGCAATGCCACGCGTAATGTCACGACCGTCCGGAAGAATGAAAAACATCTGCCGCGCATCCGTCATGTTGATGCCGTCAATCATCTTGGCCGCACGAATCGCAGACTGCTTGAAAGCGGTGCAGGGAAAACCATACGTACCATCCTCCAGCTTGTAAAAACAGGCTTCGTACTCGTCCTCCGGTACACGCTTTTCGCGCTTCACCGCCACCTTCTTGCCAGCGTGCTTGTCTTGCATTTGCTTGCGGGTCTTCTCAGAATACGCGTGGCAAATCAAACCAGTTCGACCCTCAATACCAAGCTCAACCACTTTCTGTTTCACCGGATGGATTTCAATAATGTTGTTCATAACAAATTCTCCTTTTTATCACGACATGATTGCCGCGATATAATGGTACTATAAACATAAAGCATGGATCACTGTCAAATGCTTAATCAGGGTGGGGCATGGATCACTGTCAAATGTCCCCGTTACACATATACGGGCAAATTCAAAAAACAGTTTTGAAAATAAAATTATGGGTGCAAAAAAGTGTAAAAGTGTAACGGGAGCTAAAAACAGCTAGTAACAGGTTGAAATATATCAAAACTACTCGTTACACTCTCGTTACACCCCGTTACACTTTAGGGCTTCCCGTTACACTTTTCTAGCCAAACGGAGGTTTGACCCTTGTTGGAAACAGGGTTAGTTTTGAGAAAGCTAGTATATAGGAGCTATCGGATGAAACGCCGCATCGACACTAAAGCTGAAGAAATTGAAGAGGCTCATGGCCGTAAATTAACTAATCGACAGAAAGAATTCGCCAGGCACTATGTAGACGCAACACACTCAAACGCGGAGTGCGCCAGGCTCGCAGGATATTCTGACAAGAACGGCATCGCCAAAATCCAAGCGTACAAACTTCTCAACCCAAAATTCTTCCCGCACGTCGCGGAATATGTGCTGGAAATGCGCGAAGAGCGTGAGCGTAAATATGGCGTCACTTTGATGGGCCAACTGAAACGGCTGCGGGATCTCTCAATGGGAGCCGAAGAGTCCGGTCAGTTCTCAGCTGCGATAAATGCTGAAAAGACCCGGTCGGCGCTGGGCGGATTGACAACTGATCGGCGTGAGACAAATCACTTTCATGCGATTGAGAATATGAGCCGTGATGAGATTGAAACTAGGTTGACGGAACTTAGAACATCCCACCCCAGTGTATTCTTAGATGCCGATTATGAGGTTGTTGATGACGCAAAAACCGGAAACTCTGATGTGGAACAACCTTCGGTCGAAGATGCCAAAGAGTTGGAACACCACGCGGATTGAAAACCGTTACGGCGGCGGGATCCCAGACGTTCACGTATGCGCGGAGGGGTTGCCTTTTTGGATAGAGCTCAAAGTTACAAAAACTAACCGCGTAAATGTATCTGCTCATCAAGTTGCGTGGAATTTCGCCTATTCCCAATCGGGGGGCGTGAGTTTCTTCCTTGTTGCGGCCCTCGCATCGTCCAACCTATATTTGTTTGACGGGGTCCATGGTCGGGGGTTAGCGGAACACGGTCTGAAGACGGGTCGGGTCGGGGACCATGGGTCGGGGTCGGGTCAAGTCGGGTCGGGGTCGGGTCAAGTCGGGTCGGGGACCATGGTTCCGTGCCTCTGGTCGGGGTCGGACCAGGTAGAGCTCCAGGAGTCGATGCTCGATATCGTTCGAGGTCGCATTGCGCCGGGGCTCGAGGAAAAATAATACCCTGGCCGGATTTCTCCGACCAGGGTACGGCGGCGGGGTGCACCCGGCCGCCAGCGGCGCCATTATGTGTCAACAACCGGCGCCGTATTCAGCGTTGACTTTTATCTGCCAGTTAAAGGCCGAGATATCCTCGTAACCTAGATCAACCAGAGCCTCGTAAACCAGAGCCGATATATGTTCTGAATCTGATTTACCAAAATCGTCTAAAATTATTTCCCTTTCCATTTTAATAATCCCTCACTACAAATCCGCTAGTGTCATTCTTAGCCTTTGAACCTTTCGGATCCAGTCCAACTATGACGGGCTGAGGATCCAAGTGTCGTAAATCATGTTCCGTTCCATCGATCACGCGGTGGCCCATGAACGTTTCCGGCTGGCCATCGCCAAACACCACCGCAACATTTTTGCGATTCGCTAAAACATGTATGGCTTGATCCATGTTTGTTTCCGACAGGCTAAAAGTCAGATGGTAGTTGCTAGGCCGGTTGGGATTCAGGATCCGTTTCATGCTTTTTGTGTAGTCGACGAA
>Ga0209337_1000924_pt1 | contig 23086 bp, 20 predicted proteins | sample LinPmetageLP53_FD_184044 | JGI IMG/M metagenome (GOLD analysis project Ga0209337, IMG submission 184044) | Marine viral communities from the Pacific Ocean - LP-53 (SPAdes) (version 2) | ecosystem: Environmental > Aquatic > Marine > Oceanic | place: Pacific Ocean | collected 2010-02-08 | reverse complement strand
TTGTAAATTTAAATCATTTTGGTTTTGATGGTGTAACACTTACAGAGCCAGCACAATTTACAGAATATCCTAAAGGTGGTTTTTATGATTGGCATATGGATCTAAATGCTTTTGGTCAAGAAGGCCAGAATCCTATTAGAAAAATATCTATGACTTTATTATTGTCAGACCCTAAAGATTTTACTGGAGGCGATTTAATGTTTTCAGAAATGGGTGGCGAGAAGCCTTTACCCTTGAAACAAGGACAAGCTATATTCTTTGCATCATTTTTAAGACACAAAGTAGCCCCTGTTAAAAAAGGTATAAGAAGATCTATGGTTATGTGGTTTGGAGGACCGCCATTAAAATGAAACTTAATAGAAAAATATTATTTCCAACTCCTGTATACTTTTATGATTTACCTAACGCTAAAGAATTAAATAAATACTTATTTAAGCATATTAAAGCTTGGAAGAAAGCTGATCCTGATGGAGAAAAGAAAACAAACTCTGGATTTGGTTGGCACAGTAAAACAGACATGGATAAGAAAAAAGAATTTAATCCTCTTACTCAAGAACTATTTAAAATGGCTGAAGAGTGCAATAAAGATTATGGAGTACAACCTAAACTAGGATTAGGTAATATGTGGGCAAATGTTAGCCCTACATATTCGTACAACAAAACACACACTCACCCTAACTCATTATGGTCAGGTGTATATTATATCAAAGCGCCAAAAAACTCAGGTAAAATATTTTTAGAAGATCCTAGACCAGGACCAAATACACATATGCCTAGAAGAATTGAAGGTATGCCTGAAGCTTTATGGAGAGTATGTGCTTATGAACCTGTAGAAGGAAGAATGATATTCTTTCCATCGTGGTTGCCTCACGGCGTAGACATTAATTTAAATACAGATAAAGGCGAAAAGAACTGGCGTATATCTGTGTCCTTTAACTTTATACAAATATGAGTTTTAAGAAAAATAAATACCAAGTCATACGTGGTGCTATATCTAAAGAGTTAGCAGACGTTGCTTATAGATATTTACAAATATCTGCAGAAGCTGATAACTGGATGATAAACAATTATACCACCCATGTAGGTAATCCATTAGTTGGTAATTTTCATGATAAACAAGTACCAGGATCTTATGCTAAATATGCAGATAGACTTATGGAAGTTTTATTAGTTAAAACTATTGATGTTATGCAAAAGAAAACAGGACTTAAATTAGTTCCAACTTATTCTTACACAAGACTTTATAGAACAGGTAATATATTAAATAGACATAAAGATAGACCTAGTTGTGAAATATCAACTACACTATGTTTAGGTGGTGATCACTGGCCTATCTATCTAGATCCAACAGGAGCAGATAATGTTATTGAAGAATACAAAGGTATTATCAAACCAAGTGCACCATTAGGTGTAGAAGTTAATTTAAAACCTGGTGATATGCTTATTTATTCTGGCTGTGAATTAGAGCATTGGCGAAAACCTTTTGAAGGAAAGCTTTGCGGACAAGTGTTTTTACACTATAATCATGCAGATGGACGGTTTGCAAAGTCCAATTTGTATGATAAAAGACCTATGTTGGGTATACCCAAATAACGTTGATCTACAGCGCAATTTAATATAATCTAAATAAAACAGGAATTTCTATGCTACAAAAGATGAATTTTTTGCCTGGATTCAATAAACAATTGACCCCAACTCAAGCGGAGGGACAATGGATCGATGGCGACAATGTACGATTTAGGTACAACACCCCTGAAAAAATAGGCGGTTGGTTACAACTTGGTGAAAACGATATGACGGGTGCAGCAAGAGCTATGCATCATATTGTTAATAGATCAGGAACTAAGTTTTCTATTATAGGTACAAACAGAATTTTATATGTTTATTCTGGTGGTGTGTTTTATGACATACACCCAATTCGATCTACAACATCTTTATCTAATGCTTTTTCTACAACAAACGGATCCGCTGTTGTTACTATAACATTTAGTGGTAATCATGGTTTAGTAGCAGGTGATATTGTTTTATTAGATAATTTTACAGCTATTACAAACTCTAATTATTCAGCAACAGATTTTGATGATAAAAAGTTTATGGTAACAACTGTTATATCATCATCAGAAATTAATATTACAATGTCTTCTAATGAAACAGGATCAGGTGCTACAACATCTGGTGGTATTAGAGTTCAAGCTTATTATAGTGTAGGACCAGCAGAACAAGCACCAGGATTTGGTTTTGGTTTAGGACAGTGGAGTGGAACAGTATCGGGAGAAGCTATTACAACTTTGAATGGCGGTATCAATGCTTCAACAACTACAGTAGTATTAGGTGATGCATCTTTATTTCCATCATCAGGAACAAACTTTGTTCAAATAGGATCAGAAGAAATATCATACACAGGAATTGCAGGTAATCAATTAACAGGTGTTACAAGAGGTGTAAGAAATACAACCGCAGCAATACACAGCAATGGTGTGGCAGTTACAAACTCATCTGATTATGTAGCATGGGGTGAAGCAGCATCTGGAGACTTAGTTATAGATCCAGGTATGTGGTCTATAGATAACTTTGGAGACAAGGTTATTTCTTTAATTCACAATGCACAAGTTTTTGAATGGGATTCAAATGCAGCTAATGCCGTAGCAACAAGAGCCACTATTATATCTGGAGCACCCACGGCATCTAGAGATATGTTAGTATCTACACCGGATAGACACTTAGTATTCTTTGGTACAGAAACAACGATTGGAGATCAATCGACACAAGACGATATGTTTATTAGATTTTCTGATCAAGAAAATATTAATGTTTACGCACCTACAGCTGTAAATACCGCTGGTACACAAAGACTTGCCGATGGATCACGGATTATAGGAGCTGTTAGAGGTAGAGATGCTATTTATGTTTGGACAGATACATCATTATTTACAATGCGTTTTATTGGTCCACCATTTACATTTGGTTTTGCACAAGTAGGTACAAACTGTGGTTTAATTGGAATGAATGCCGCTATAGAAGTAGACGGTGCTGCATATTGGTTATCTGAAAATGGATTCTTTAGATACTCTGGTAATTTAGAAACTATGATTTGTTTAGTAGAAGATTATGTATTTGATGATATTAATACAACAGCATCTCAATTAATTAACGTAGGTTTAAATAACTTGTTTGGTGAAATAACTTGGTTTTATCCAACTCAATCTTCAGAAATAGTTAATAGATCTGTAACATATAATTATATGGAATCATCACCACAAAGACCTATATGGACTACAGGATCTTTAGCTAGAACAACTTGGGTTGATTCGTCTGTATTTGGTTTACCTCATGCAACATCTTTTAATGCGTCGGGTACATCTTATGATGTTGTTGGAAATACTGAAGGAGCTACAACATACTATCAACACGAAACAGGAACCGATCAAGTTAAATCTTCAGCAACCACTACAGTAGCAGCTAACATACAATCAGGGGATTATGATATTACTCAAGGGCAACAAGGTGGTGCGGACACAAGAGGAGATGGTGAGTTTATTATGAAAATAAGAAGATTCGTACCTGACTTTTTATCTCAAAGTGGCAATACTCAAGTTACTTTAAACCTAAGAGATTATCCAAATAGTTCCCAAGCAAGTTCCTCACTTGGACCCTTTACAATTACTTCATCTACAACTAAAGTAGATACAAGAGCTAGAGGAAGAGCAATTTCTTTGAAAATTGCAAATACAGGATCCGCACAAGATTGGAAGCTTGGTGGATTTAGATTGGATATACAAGCGGACGGAAGAAGATAATGGCAAAAATAGTATTAGCATTTACAAGACCTAGTAAAGACTATAATAAAAATGTTGCAGATGCATTAATTAGAGACCTTGATGGATTAGTACAAAAATTAAATTCTACTTTTCAACAAGACTTAAGAGAAGAGCAACAAAGATTAACATGGTTTAGTACGGGAGGAAGCAGTGGCCAATAGATATAGAAATACACAATTTGATTTAAACTCAACTAATAAGACAGACATTTATACTTGTCCCTCTGATTCAAGAGCTATTATACAAAATATACATACAGCTAATGTAGGAGCAGGTAATGTAGAGATAAAAGCTTTTATATATGATAACTCTGTAACAACTAGTTTTCAGTTTGCAGAACATACTGTTAATTCAGGTACTTCTAAATCTATAGCAGATGGGACTATTATATTAGAAGAAAGTGACAAACTACAACTGCAAGCAGCTACGGCTGATATTTTTGAAGGTACAGTTGCAATATTAGAATTTGACAGAACATAGGAAGAGATGACTGATAAAACAATAAAAATAAATGGTAAAGAATTACCTTTAGTAGAACCCACAGAAGTTATAGTAACTATAAAAAATAATAAAACAGGTGAAATATACAAAGACGAAGAAGCTTTAAAGGTAGCTAATATAGCTCCAGAAGACGTACAAAGAGATGTATTAGTTAAGATGCCAAAGCTTGATTTGTTTGGAAAAACCTAGTAAAGTAAGAGATTCAGGTTTCCCCTGCACACTAACTAATTTAAATTATGCCAATATCAAGAGGACAGATGAACAGACAACTATATGGAGTAGGAAGCTTAGTAGACCGAGAAAAATTCGGTTTAGGAAGTAGTCTTAAAAAGTTTGCTAGAAAAATTATACCTAATGAAGTAGCTGACATTGCAGTTAAAGCTGCACCTTTTGTTGCTCCATTTAACCCCGCTCTTGGTGGCGCTATGGCAGGTCTTGGTTCCTTTGATCAAACAGGTAGTATTTCTAGAGGAGTTAAATCAGGACTTATGACTTATGGTTTAGGTCAAGGTGCTAGATATTTAGGCGGCGCAGGTTTTCAAAGTAATCCTTTTACTTCAGGTGGTGCATTTACTAGAAGTGGTTTTACATCAGGATTTAGTTCACCTTTAGGAACTGAAACAGGTATTGGTAAATTTTTAGATAAAAGAAAAGCAGCACAATTAGGTCAAACACAAAAAATAGAAGCAATAGAAGTTCCTCAATATGAAGAACTTTTTGCACCTAAAACTGCAGATGTTTCTGGTGTTGTAAGTAAAGTTGATCCTAGTTTATTGAAAACTTCAACTGAAGCTACTACTTCTTCAGCATTTAAAGAATCTCTTGGAAAAATTACTAGTGGCGATTTTACTCAAATGGGTGAAGGGTTAAAAGAATTAGGCGGTAAAGGACTAAAAGCTGTATTTACAAACCCTGTACCAGGATCACCAGGTGAAACTCAAATAGATAAACTTGCAGTTGGTGCAACCATTGCAGGTGGTGTTTCTTATCTTGATGCAAAAAAATTAGCTAAAGAAGCAGAGTTAGTTGGTGATGTAGATGAGTACACAGAAGAAATGTATGAAGCAGACAAAGCTAGATATAGTAAGTATTACGCAGACATTATTACACCGGAAGCCTTTGGATTAAAAGAAGGTGGAAGAGTTAAGTATTCATCAGGTTCAACACCTTTTGGTGTTCCGAGTATTACCTTAGATGAAAAAGAAGAAAATGGATTAGATGTTGAAGCTTTAAATGAAACACTTAGAAAATATCCTAACGCAGTTAATGAACTTACAGATTTTGAACCAGGTATTTTTGAACCAGGTGAACCAACGGATCAAGGACCTTATCCAATGGATGATAAGACTCAAGAAGAAAAAGAAGAAGAGATGTTATATGAATTAGAACAAGAATTAAATAGTAAAGCTGATGGTGGTCGAATAGGTTTCTTTGAGGGAAGCGATGATCCCAGTAGTACAAGATTTAGTCCTCAACGTCGTTCAGGTATTAAACAAATAGATCCTCTTAAATCCGACCTTGATGAGATTAAAGGAGGAGGTGGTGGAATAGGAGGGCTTTTATCTCCTTTTACTAGAGCAGAAAAATCTTTCTTATTTAAAACATTAGCTAAACAAGGTGGTAGTGATCGAACATTTACTATGCCTCAATTATATAAAATATTTAAAAACCCAGGTAAATTTAAAAAAGACGAATCTGCTTTAAAAGCTTTCTTAAAAATAAAAATGGGTAAAAAAGAAGGTGGTAGAATAGGATTTGCTGGAGGCAGTGAAGATGAAACTGGACAAGAAAAAATGTTTAGAGAAATGAAAAATGCAAAAGTACAAGCAGCTATTAAATTAGCAGCAGAAAAAAATATAGGTATTGGAAAAGCAATGTCTATTACAAACAGTGATGATTTTAATTTAAAAACAGGTGAATATGAAGGATTTGATGAAACAATAAAAAGAATGTTAAATATGAAAGCTTATGGTGGTAGAGCAGAATTAGCTATGGGTTCCGAGGTTCCTGTTCGAAATAACCAAGGTGGAATAACTGAGTTAGATTATAGAAATACAGGTGGTTTTGTGCCTGTAGGTATTAAAGAAAAAGCAGATGATGTGCCTGCAATGTTATCTAAAAACGAGTTCGTTATGACAGCTGATGCTGTCAGAGGAATAGGTAATGGAGATGTTGAAACAGGAGCACAAAAGCTATATAACATAATGAAACAAGCAGAAAAACAAGGCATAGCATAATGGCAGAACAAACAACCATATCCAGACCAGCACCCTATTTAGAAGCAGCCGGTGAAAAGTATTTAGACGTTGCAGCGCAACTAGCCGCAAAGCCGGTAAATGTAGGTGCCTTTGCACCATCGATCGCGGGTCAGGGACCTTTAGCTCAAGAAGCACAACAAGTAGCAGCAACACAAGCTGGATTAGGTACTTTACAATTTGACCAACAAGGAGCAGTTACAGGAGTTGGAACAGGTACAGGAGTTGCAGGCTACCAACCTTTTTTACAAAAAGCACAAGACTACATGGGACCATCAGCCTACCAAGCTTTTGAATCTCCTTACCAACAAGAAGTTATTGATACAACACTATCCGAGTTTGATAAACAAAGACAAATTGCTCAACAACAAATTGCTAACCAAGCTATTAGCGCTGGTGCATTTGGTGGTGGACGAGAAGGTGTTATGCAATCAGAATTTATGTCACAGAGTTTACAAGATAGAGCATTACTAGAAGCACAATTAAGACAACAAGGATTTCAACAAGCACAACAATCTGCGGGACTTGCACAACAGCAAGCAGTAGGTTTAGCTTCATTACAACCTTCTTTAGCAACTACAATGCAACAACAATTAGGTGCTGCGGGAACTCAAAACCTTGGATATCAACAAGCTGTACTAGATGCAGCGGCTCAAGGATCAAGAGAGTCTGCTTACGAACCATATCAAAGAATGCAATTCTTAGGTTCTACAATTGGTGGATTAATGTCTGGATACCCTCAACCTTATATGTCTTCTTCAACAGGAACAGCTGGCGGTGGATCAGCTAGTCCTTTAAGTCAAGCATTAGGTGGCGCAGCTACTATTTATGGTTTAGGGAGTTTATTCAAATAATGTACAACGTATTTAAAAGACCAATGTTTAAAAGAGGTGGCTCAACTCAAGGCACGGGTATTATGTCTCATGTTGAAAGAAGACCTAATTATTCTATGGGTGGAGTTACTCCAAGAGTTAATGCAAGATTTGGTTTCGGTAATTTATTTAAAGGAGGAGATAAATATTTTTCAAGTCCTACAAAAATAAACACAACGGCAAGTGCGGGAGGCCCTGGAGTAGAATCTATTATAAGTCAAAGTATGTTGGAAGAACTAGTAGGTAATCAAAATAGAAATCGAATTGTACCACCTAGAGGATCACCCTATATGGGTGGAGTAGCATTTGCAGCCCCTATTGCTGCTCAAACAGGATTAGCTTATCTCAATAGACCTAGATCTACTGAAGCATTAAAATACATGAAACAAATGAATGACTCTGGTTACATGGATGAAACAGCAGGAGTAAATGACGCTACAAATTTTGCAGAAAAACTTATTAAAAGAGATAAACAAGGAAAACCAATTAGCTTTACAGACGCATTTTTCTTAGATCCTGAAACAGGTACTTATCCTAAATTTATGGGAAGAACACAAGATAGACAAACTAAAAAAACTATGGAAGATGAATTACAAGCACCTGGTTCACCAGGCTATGAAAATAGATTAAGAGAAATGGAAGCAGAAGTAGAAGCAACTGCATTAGCAAAAGAAGAAGAAGCAAAAGAATTAGCTGCAATAGCTAAAGCTGAAGCAGCGGCAGAAAAAGATGCTAAATATACTGAATCAGATATTTTAAGTTCTGTTGAAGATGAGAAAAGAATATTAGATAAAATACTACCAGACAATGTGTCTACTTCAGAGAAAGCCTTTTTAATTGCAAAAGCAATGAAGGGAGAAACTCTTTCAGATAAATTAGATATTGCTGGAACAGAAGGAATGAAACTTGCTAAAGGTAAATCAGCTCGAGATAGAGAAAAAGCATTATTAGCTTACAAAGGTGCTACACAAAAAGATCTTGCAAAAATAGCAGCAGGCAAAAAAGGATTTTCAGAAAAACAATTTGAAGAAATGTCTAAACTTAAAGCTATTTCAGAAAATACAAAACTACCAGAAAAAGTACGTAATAAAGCTTTAAAAGATTTAGCTTCAAAACAAAGTGTGATTAATATGCTAAGTCCAAAACAAACAAGATTTGATGCAACTAAAACAGGAACAGAATTAAATAATTATAACAAACTAATTAGTAAAATAATAAAAAAACCTAAAAACGATCCTAATTATCAAAGAGATTTAAATGCTATATTAAATACTAGAAGTCTTTTAGCGAATGTTCCTGAAGCTAGAGAAAGACTTTTTGCTTTAGATAAAGTATTAGCTGACGCTGGAATTTTAGAATTTAAAAAAGACGGTGGTAGAATTAATTATGCTTTAGGTACAGAAAACCCAATGACTACTAGACCAGCAGTAGGTCAAGTTCCTACAGAAGAGACATCTAAATTATCTTTTGAAGATTTAAGAAATAGACTACCGCAAGAAATTACAGATGGTGTTGTTAGATTAATATCAAGTAGCGATCAAGCATTACAAGATTTTTCATACATCAGAACACAAGGTGATGTAGTTAAATTTAATCAAAAGTATGGAGTAAATTTAGTACTACCTGCTGAAGCATAGGAGGCTAAATGGCGGAAGAAAATACAGATTTATTTGGAGGTGTTTTTTCAGAACCTCAAGAAGAAATTAGACCTGAAACAACAGGTGCTATAGATTATATTACAGACATACCTATAGGAGCAATCAAAGGGGTCAGTCAAGCTGTTCAAGGTTTACTTCAATTAGGCGCAATGCCAATTGATTATGTTGCCAACACAAATTTAATTAGTGCAATTGACAATATTTTTGAAAGAATAACTCCTGAAACAGAAACAAAGGTAGGAGACATTACTTCTATTTTAGGTCAATTTGCTTTACCTGCAGGAGCTGCAATTAAAATAGCTAATGGAGTTTTAAAATTAAATAAAGCAAGTCAAATTGTTAAGTTAAGTAGTTTACCTAGTGTAGGTGCTAAAAGTGCAGAGCTTGCGAAAAGAGCTGGTTATTATGGAAGCATTGGTGGTATTACTGATTTTGCAGTTTCTACTCCAGGAGATTTAGAAACATTATCTCAAACGATGGGTTTTGGCGAAGATTACAAAGGAGATGAATTAGAAGGATCTCTTAAAGCAGCAGAATTTTTTAAAGAAAAAATTAGATTCGGAGCAGAAGGCGCTTTACTAGGAGGTGGCTTAACTGCAGCATTACCAGTAGCTGGAACATTAGGTTTTAAATATGGATTAAAACCTGCAGGAAAAGCAGTTGGTTATGTGGGAGGTAAAACATTAAGAGCGATAGACTACACTATATTTAATCCATTAAGTAAAATTATTGGTAGTGAAACAGCTGGTAAAGGTGCAAGAACTACAGCAGAATTTTTAGGAAACCAGAGTACTAGGTTAAGAAAAGTGTTAAATATTCCTGATCCAAAAGATTGGAAAAATTATAGCATAGCTCCAACTGCACCTTTTAAAGAAAGATTTTTTAAAAAATTAGACAATGTTAAAAATGCATTTAAATCTGATGGTGCTTTAAGTGCTAGTCAAGCAGAAGAGTATAGAAAATTTGAAAACGCAGTACAAGCAGAAGAAAAAACTTTAGTTAAAGTAATGAACCAAATAGATGGCCAATTTAAAGAAATAGCTAAAGGAGCCGATGTTTTAGAACTTCCAAGATATTTACAAACTGCAAAACTAAAATATCCAAAACCAATTACAGCCGTAGATGATCAAATGTATTTAAGAAATAATGATTTATTATATGATTACTTACAAGCAAGAAGAGTTAAAACAACAAAGGACGGAAAAGAATTATTTAAAGATTCGGATGAAGCTATTGAAATATTAAATAAGCTACCTAAAAATACACAAAAAAATGCTAAAGAATTAAAGAAAAACATTAATAATTTAAGTTTACGATACGGAAAACTTTTATCTGAAAACACTGATGATGCTCTTAAAGATCTGGGTGCAAGTATTGTTGATAGTGGTGGAGCATATTTAAAACAAGTATTTAGTGTAATGAAAAACAAAGCATATCAATTTGATCCAAACAAAGTTTTAGGTAAATTAGATCCTAAAACAGGTAAAAGAGTCGGTGGAGCAAAAGATTTTTTTAAAAAATTTACAGTTCCTAAAATAGAATCTTCTCAACCTAAATTAATTTCAGATTTAATGCAGAAAAAAAGTATTAGTAGACAAGAAGCTGTAGACTTATTGGCTGATAATACAATGACTCAATTACAGAAATCTTTAATTGAAAGTAATAGAAGTCCAGAATCTTTATTTCAGTTAGTAGCTAATACATTTAAAATTAGTAAAAAAGGTGAGCTTTTAGATATTACTAAAAAAGTTTTAAAAGATGGAAAAGAAGTAGAAGTGTTTACATCACAAGGAACCTTAATAAAAGCAGGAGGATCTGTTCCTGATATTATGAAAAAAGCTTTAGACGGTGAAGGCTTTGAAACAGTTAGTAAAGCTTTTTTAGAACCTTTAAAAGATTACAGAGCAGCTGTTACAGATACTTTTTTACAGACAGCTAAACAAATATATAAAAAAGATTTTTTTGATAAGTTTGCAGAAAATGGATTAAGAAATGGTTATGCTTTTAGATCTATTGAAGAAGCTACTGCAGCAGGTGTGACAAACCCAAATAATTTAACAGCCGTAACTGCAGATCTTAATCCTGGAAGTAAAACTTTTGATTTATTTGAAAGTAAATTATTTAACAGCGGTATCAAACGTAGTGGAGAAGGAACTACTGGTTTATATGTTACTCCTGAAATAGCAAATGCAGTTAAAGGTACAGAAGAATATCTATCTAGAATGTATGACATTCCTTTATACAGTGCATTGATGTCAGTTAAAGCAGCAGGTCAGATTGGTAAAACAGTATTTTCTCCAATGACACAAATTAGAAACGTATCAACAGCTTCTTTTTTTGCTTTAGCTAGTGGTTTAATCGGAGGCAGAGTAAGTTTAACTGATGCTTTTAAATTAATGGCTGATGATATTTTTCCAAGTAAATTAATAAGTGCATCGGATGTTGCTAAAAAAATGGAAGATAGAATAGCAAGAGGAATAGTTGATCAAAACATAGAGGTTAATGAAATTAAAACTATTTTAGAAAAAGCTAAAAACGGTAAATTTACTTTATCTGCTTTAATGGAGAATCCAACAGTTAAAAAAGCTTTTGATTTATATCAAGGAGGAGACAACGTTTGGAAAATATATGCAGATGATTTTTATCAAGATGCATTAGGTCAAGCCTTTCAACATAGTGCTAAAGGTTTAAGAGGAGATGCTGTGGTTAGGGAAAATATAATCGATTGGTATAGAACGGTTGGAAAACAAAATGATGTTGTAGAAGAACTAATAGAAGCTAATGCTAAAATTGCTAAGATAGATGCAGACTTAGTAAAAGCTACTCCCGCAACAAGGCAATCATTATTAAATCAAAAAGAAAATTTAGTTCAAAACTTTAAAGACGTAAAAGATATATCTGCTTATTTAGTTACCAATACAATACCTACATATAGTAAGGTACCTGCTATTATAAAAAATATTAGAAACTTACCTCTTGGAAATTTCGTAGCTTTTCCAGCGGAAATATTAAGAACAAGTGCACATTTAATTGAAATAGGTGCAAGAGAATTAACAAGTACAAACCCATTTATTAGACAAATGGGAGCAAGAAGACTTGTAGGTGCTTCGGCGGTATTTGGTGGAACAGGCACTATCATTGCAGAAACTGCAGAAAAAATTACAGGCGTATCACAAGAAAAAATGGATGCATTTAAAAGATCTGTAGCACCTGACTATCAAAAAAACTCAACACTAATTCCATTAACAGAATCTGATGAAAATGGTAATTTTAAATATTTTAATTTTTCTTACACTAATCCTTATGATTCAATGCTTAGACCCATAAATGCTGTACTGAATGCATATGGAAATGGAACTTTAACTAATCAAAGCGCAAGTCGAATAGTATATAACGCATTAATTTATGATACTTTAAACGATACTCCAGGTGCTCTTACAGAGTTTTTTGATCCTTTTGTAAGTGAATCTATTGGAGCTGGAGCAATAGCTGACTTAACTTTAAGAGATGGAAAAACTAAAGAAGGTAGAACTATTTTTTATGAACAAGATACTGCAATGGAAAAAATTGATGCATCACTAGGACATTTAATAGCACAGTTAGAACCAGGCGCTTCAAGAAGTTCAAGAAGAGTATGGAAAGGTGTTACTCAAGACTTTACTGATTACGGTACTACTTATGATAGTGCAACAGAATTAACTGCATTGATGTCAGGACTTCGTGTTGAAGAAGCAAAACCGATGGACAGTTTACCTTTTATTGTAGCTTCCTACAATAAAGACATAAACAATATTAGAAGTAAATTTTCATCTAATGTTTATAGACCAAACATAAGTGTAGAAAATAGAATAGGCTATATGACAGAATATTTAAAAGATAATTATGATACTCAAAGTAGAATGTATCAAACTATTAAAGACATGGAAGCCATGGGTGCGGACAACTCTGATATTGAAGAAAAGATAAGTGTTCGATTAAAAAACAAAAAAAGAGTTGCTGCATTATTAGATGGAGAATTTATTGCACCTAACTTAAGTGAATCTACTTTGGAGTCTACTATAGATAGATTATATGAGGAGAATCCAGAGGAAGCTAGTAAGATAGAAACACAATTTGATACAGCTGTAGATTTTTTTGAGGATATAAGAAGCGACTTACAAGAAATAGAATTAGGTCAAAGTCCAGATATTATTACTAATACAATTGATAGTATTATAAATCCAAGAGCTCAAACAGGATCTGTACCAACAACAATAGAACCTGTAGCTCCAATAGCACCACAAGCTACATTACCTACACCTAACTTTACACAAGGAACAACGGCAGCTGTACAAAATCAACAAGCAAATCTTGGTCAAAGGTTTTTAAATCAAGGACAACAATACTCCTCACTTTCAAGTTTAGATAAGTTAAAAGCATTTGGAGACGATTTTTTAGTTTAGGATAATTTATGGACATTAATCAATTATTACAGTTTTATGCAGACCAAGGTATCTCAAGTAGACCTCAGCCTATAAATCAAGGTATTGCAGCCGTGGATTATACAGCACCTATCATGCCTAAAATAATCGAGGACCAAGGATCAGGCAGTGATGATCAAATAACCATAGATCCAACAAAACAAGGTATTGGTGCTTACGAAGGAATGCCTATAAGATTTAGAGACATTGCAGGTTTATTTATGAATCCATTATATGGTGTACCTAATATTATGGCTAGATCAGCTGGATATGAAAGTGCAATTGACTTTGCTAAAGAACAAGGTCAAACATTGATAGATCAAAGAAAAGGAAGATTAAATATAACTTCAGACGCTGGTTTTGAAAATACTGATTCAGGCGGTAACTTTGATGGTGCTAGTTCTATGGAAGAGTATTCAGCAGATCCAACAAGTTTTTCAGGGAGTTTTTAATGGCTAAAGACAACGCACTACAACGAATAGACTCACACGAAAAACTCTGCAGAATTATGCAGAAACAAACTCACGACAAAATGAATCAATTAGAATCACAAATTACTAGAGTAGAAAGAATATTATTAGTATCTATGGGAGCAGTCATTACAGGTATGGGTGGTGTTATTTTAGTTCTTTTAGAAAAACTTTAGATCCACTCTTTTAAAGCGTCCCCTGTAATTTTAGTAGCTATGTTCATTTTATTACGAAGTGCTTTTACTATTTTTTCATCAATAGTTTTTTCAGCAATAATATCTATGTAAGTCATTTTTCTTGTTTGGCCTGCTCTATTAATTCTAGCTTCAGATTGAATTCTTTTCTCATAGTCATAACCATTAGCATAGTAAACCATAGTATTTGCACCTGTTAAAGTAATACCATAACCACCTGTTTGAGGTGTACCAATTATAAATCTAACTTTACTATTAGGATCTTGAATTTGTTTGATAGCATTTTGTCTTTCTTGATTTGTTGTGTCACCGTAGTAAGTTACATAAGAATCCTTACCAAAAGTTTTTTCTACTGCTTCAATAATAGAAGCAATATCATTTCTATAATGAGCCCAAATGACAGCTTTGTTTTCAACTTCTTCTAAAATTTCTATTAAAGTTGAAAGCCTATCATTTTTAATTTTTTTAATTGAACCATCATCAGCAGTAAAATGACCACAAGTAATTTGATGTAATCTCATTAGTTGAACCATAGCAGATTGTGTTGTCATCATTTTGCCATCCAGTTGTGCTAGTGCAACTTGCTTCATTTGATTATATATCTTTTGTTGTTCTGGTGTTAATTGAATAATTCTTTTTGTATAAGTATAATCAGGCAAATCTAAACAGTCTTCTTTTAAACAACGATAAGAAAAAGGTTCTAGTTTTTCAGATAACTCGGATAAATTTCTATAACCTGTAACAATTTGTACAGACCTTCCTCCAAAATTAGCTGTTTTCATAATAGCGTATCTTGTTCTAAATGAATAATAAGAGGCATGATCTAATAAAAACTCATCTAAAAACTCACATTGTTTATATAAATCTAAAGGTGATTTAGTTACTGGTGAACCTGTAAGTATTCTTCTGTATTTAGCAGCCTTACCTAAAGCCACAATATTTTTAGTTCTTTTAGCATCAGGGTTTTTTATGGTAGTAGACTCGTCGATAGCCATTAATGTTTGATGAGTATTTAAAAAGCTAGAAGCAAAGTCCAAGCCTTTTTTAGTAGAAAAAGCTTCTACATTCATAATTAATATATTTAATTTGTGGGTAGATTCGAATAAAGTTTTAAGTTTTAAATTTTGTTTTTGATTAATATTAGCTTTCCAAAGGACTATATTTTTTTCAATATGTTCTACCATATGAATAGGCAATTCAGAGTCATACCAGTTTTGATACACTCCTTTTGGTGCTACAATTAAAGCCCCATTAATTTTTCCTTTATCATAGAGCATAGATATGTTGTCTATCAACACTTTTGACTTACCTGTACCCATCTCCATAAAATAAGCATATACTTCTTTATTCCATGATTTTTCTAACGCAGTTATTTGATGCGCATAGGGCTTTGTTTTAAACTTATAATTCATAATATTGGTCTTTATCTTTCTAGTTATTTTATATATAAACAAATAGAATATGTCAATGAAAGAAAATTTAGATTACAAAAATATTAAAAACCACGAACCTACTGTATATTTAATACAAGAGCTACCCGGTACTCAATCAGGTCGTCCTAAATTTAATATTATGGGAGTTCAAAAATATGGCAAGATTAAGGTTTGTTTACCTGAATTTTCACAAATGGTGTTATCTCCCGGTCCTTTAATTTTTAAATTAAGAAAACTTTTAGGAAATTACACACCTAAAGATTATTTATTATTAACAGGAGATCCTGCAATTATTGGAGTGGCGTGCTCAATTGTCGCAGATAGAACAAACGGTAGATTTAATCTATTAAAGTGGGATAAACAAGAAAAAACATATTATCCTGTTGAAATTAACCTATATGAAAAAGGAGCTATTGAAGATTGACATTGATAAAATAATTGTTTACAAGAAATCAGAAAGTTAAAAATAAACAAGGAGCAGAAAACATGAACAAAATAAACTTTGAGCAAGATAAGTCAGAGTCAATACAACAAACTAATGATGTTAAATCATTATCCGACCAAGTTCTTAAACTTCGTAATCTAGAAGATCAGGTTAAAGAAGCAGAGGACAATTTAAAAAAATTAAAACAAGAGGCAGATGTAATTTCATCGGAAGTCATTCCAACAATGATGATTGAAATGAATGTCTCTACCTTAAAATTAGCAGACGGATCCGCTGTAGAAGTGAAACCCGTCTACGGTGCTTCAATTCCTATTGCAAAAAAGGAAGAAGCATTTAACTGGCTTCGTAACAACGGCTTGGGTGATCTTATTAAAAATGAGGTTACTGTTTCCTTTGGTCGTAACGAAGATAACAAGGCAGCAGAATATGCTGGCCTTGCACAAGGTCAAGGGTATCAACCAGTCCAGAAGTTAAAGGTTGAACCAATGACACTTAAAGCATTAGTCCGTGAGCGTCTCGAAGCTGGACAAGAGATGCCTACGGATTTATTTAACGTGTTCGCAGGAAGCCGAACAAAAATCACTAGAACATAGGAGGAATAATCATGAGTAGTGAAAAAAGAACAAAGAACCAAGGAACATCGGATATAGCAAACAAAGCTACAGCTGGTGCATTATCTGTAAATCTGTTTGAAGCAGATGCAGATAAGGGATTAGGTAATATAGGTCACGATGATCTTGCATTACCTTTTCTTAAGATACTAGGACAATTGTCTCCTGAAGTTAATAAAAGAGACGGTAAGTACATTGAAGGTGCAGAACCTGGAATGATTTACAACTCTGTAACAGGAGAATTGTTTAATGGTGAAAAAGGAATCCAAGTTATTCCTTGTCATTACAAGTTAGAGTATATTGAATGGCAAGATAGAGGCGAAGGTTCAGGAGCTCCTGTAGCTATCCATACTTCATCAAGCGACATCTTAACTAAGACTAAAAGAGATGCTTCTTATAAAGATAGATTACCAAACGGTAACTATGTAGAAAAGACGGCAAGTCACTTTGTAATAGTTAATTCAGAAACTCCATCAACTGCTTTGATTTCAATGAAATCAACACAATTAAAGATAAGCAGAAAATGGAATAGTATGGTGTCTAGTATAAAAATGAAGGGTAAAAATGGTCTTTTTACTCCGGCATCTTATAGCCACATTTATCAATTAAGAACTGTTCAACAGTCTAATGATAAAGGTACATGGTTTGGATGGGAAATTAGTAAAGTCGGTGCAGTTGAAGATGCTGCCCTTTACCAACAAGGTAAAAGTTTTTCTGAAAGCGTTTCAAAAGGAGACGTTGAGGTTAAGCACGGCGAAGCTAGTAAACCGGGAAATAAAACAGGAACACACTTCTAGTTTTTTAACATCGGTATGGGCGAAAAAAATCGCCCATACTATTTAATTTATGGAAGATATATTTATAAAAGCTTTTACAGGCTTAGAAAGAAATTTTGGTGTAGCCGATCTATCTCGAACAACTATAGATCCCTCTACAGGAAAAGCAAAACCCGTATATAAATGGGTTCACAGACCAATTAAAAAAAGTGATTACTTAGATCATTTAAATGGATCTACTTCTATAGGTATACAACCTTGTGATGATCAAGGTATGGCAAGATTCGGTGCTATTGATATTGACGACAAACAACATAGTTACAAAGATTTTCCTTTTAAAATTTATTTAGATATTATTCAAAAATATAAAATGCCTTTAGTCCCCATAAAGTCTAAAAGTGGTGGTTTACATTTATATGTATTTTTAAAAGAACCTATTAAAGCTGCAACGATAAGAAATTTTTTAGAAAAATTATTGTTTGCTTTAAAACTTCCTACCAACATTGAAATTTACCCTAAACAAACAGAACTTGGTAAGGACGCTGATGGTAACTATATTGACGGACAGTTTATAAATGTTCCTTACTATAACAAAACAGAAAGAACAGCTTTTAATTATGATGGAACTCAATTTACTTTTGATCAATTTTCTGAAGTTATTAAAGTAAACACATATACAGCAGATGAATTAGAAGAGTTTGGTATTACCCATATGAAGGAAATATTAAGTGGTGGAAGTGAAGAGTTTTCTGATGGTCCTCCTTGTCTAGGTATTTTAACAAAAGAAAAATTAAGTGATGGCCGAGATAGATTTTTATACAACTATGCAGTGTTTGCCAAAAAGAAATATCCTGACAATTGGGAAGATATGGTTAAAGCAGCACCAGGTAAATATTTTCAAACAAATGCTCAAGGGATATTAGATTGGACAGAAGAAAAAACCAAAAAGAAATTAATATCTTGGAAACGAGAGATGAAAGGACATACTTGTAATGAAGATCCTATACAACCTGTTTGTGTAAAAGCAGAATGTAAAAATAGAAGATTCGGATATTTATCAGATAAAAGAAAAGTATTTCCACCATTGACAGGATTACAAAAAATAAATTACCCAGAACCAGAGTATACTTTTAATGTTACTGTTGGGGAAAGCACAAAAGAAGTTAGAGCAAAAACTATAAAGCAAATTATTATTCAAGATGAACTTAGAGCTATTATTGGTAACTCAGCAGGAATTGTTCCTCCAAAAGTAAAACAAGATTCTTTTCAAGATATATTAGATGGTTTGTTTCCACCTAAATTAATCACGCCCCCACCAAAAGGAACTACACCCAATGAATTATTAGAAGAGTATTTAATTCTTTATCTTAAAGGACCTAAAGCAGAGAACTATGCATCATTTAAAAGTGGTGCAACTTTAATAGATGGGGATGAAGCTTTTTTTACTTATAGTAATTTTTATAATGCTCTTAAAAATAAAGAATGGAAAGAAAAAAGAGATAGAACTGCAGAAATGATGCAGACATTATTTAAGGCAGTGTTTGGTATTAAAAAAAGATTTCCCAAAAAAGAAGGTGATGAGGAAAATAAATACCCTGCAGTATCAGTAGTAAAAATTCCTATTGAGTCTAGAGATTTAAGTATGACTAAAGGTGAAATCATACCTACTAGATCTAAAGAGGAAATATTTTAATGATTACAAAAATATTTGGTCCTCCCGGTACAGGTAAAACAACAACTCTATTAAATTATGTTAAGGACTATATTTTAAATAAAAAAATAAATCCTAAAAAGATTGGGTATTTTGCTTTTACAAAGAAAGCAGCAAAAGAAGCTAAAGATAGATTATTAGAAGATAAGGAAGTATCCCATTTATTGAGCAAAGATGATTTAATAAACTTTAGAACATTACATTCTTTCGCTTTTCAAACTATTAGTATGAGTGAAGATAGGGTAATGCAACCAGAACATTATGAACAAATAGGTAAGGATTTAAATTTAAGAGTTACAGACAGTGGTGATGAAAGTGGTTATTTAAATTTTAACAGTGATTATTTTAAACTTATAAATAAGGCTAGAGTAAAACATATTTCCGTAGAAGAAGAATTTAATACTAATGAATGGAGTAGGGAAATAGATTATGAAACATTAGGTCATATCTTTATGAACTATAATCATTTTAAAAAAAATAATACCTTATATGATTTCAACGATATGATTGAGTTATTTGTAAAAATGAAAGATAAATGTGAGGAACTAGAAGTTATTTTTATTGATGAAGCCCAAGATTTATCTCCTATTCAATGGAATATGTTTGATGTTTTAAAAACAAAATGTAAGCATCTTTATTTAGCAGGAGATGACGACCAAGCAATTTTCGCTTGGGCAGGAGCTGATGTAAAAAGATTTTTAAATGAACCCGCAAAAGAAATAATACTAGACCGATCAGAAAGAGTCCCTTTATCTGTTCAAAATATTTCTAATGTAATATTAAGTAGAATTAAAGTAAGGAAACAAAAAAACTATTTAGCTAAAAAAGGAAATAAAGGAAGGGTAGAGTATATTTTTAATACAGATAACTTAGATTTAACTAAAGACAAATGGTTAATACTAACAAGAACTACTTATCGTAGAGATAAAATATGTAAACAGCTTAGGGAAATAAGTATGTTTTATAAAACAAAATATGGAAAAAGTTATGATGCTAAATTATATAAATGTATATTAAAATGGGGAGAACTTATAAAAGGCAATAACATAAGTATATCTGATTGTAAGGATATATTTGATTATTTATCTGCAAATTTTCCTGAAAATAAATTAAAAAACAAATTAGAAGTAAACATGGAAGACATTGGTTATTCTAAAAAAGATATATGGTATCAAGTTTTTGTTAACGCAGATCAAGAAGAATGTTTTTACATCAGAACAATGTTAGGTAACAAAGAAAAATTATCTGAGGAACCCAGAATAGAAGTATCTACCATTCACGGAGCAAAAGGTGGAGAAGAAGATAATGTTATTTTGGTTTTAGATAATACCAAAAGGATAAGAGACTCAGTAGAGTTAAATCAAGATAAAGAAGATGAAGAACATAGAGTTTGGTATGTAGGAGCAACTAGATCCAGACATAATCTTTACATCTTAAAACCCGCAAAAGAAAGGTATGGTTATCAATTATGACAAGTAAAGATATATTTAAAGGGGCTTTCCCACAGGATAAACAGATAGGGGGAAAACATTACAAAAGTTTTCACATTCAACCGTATGAATTTATTTCAAAAAATAATCTTTCGTTTTTTCAAGGGAACGTTGTAAAATATGTATGTAGATATCTTACAAAAAATGGTATAGAAGATCTAGAAAAGATAATACATTATTGTGAATTAGAAATTAAAAAGTTAAATGATATGAAAGTTAAGAAGTGAGAGTACCTTTATTTACAGCGCAAACTGAATGGATAGAACCTGAAGAATATCCTGATCTAAGACAATACGATGAGATTGCTGTTGACTTAGAAACAAGAGATCCTGATCTTAAGAAAAAAGGATCTGGCTCAGTTATTGGTAATGGTGAAGTTGTAGGTATCGCTGTAGCTGTACCTGGAAGAAAGTTTTATTTTCCAATTGCTCACGGCTCAGGACCTAATATGGATAAGAAGCGTACCTTAAAATGGTTCAAAGATATTATGGCAACCGATGCTATAAAAATATTTCACAATGCAATGTATGATGTTTGTTGGATTAGACAAATGGGTATTAAAATAAATGGTCTTGTTGTAGATACAATGATTGCAGCATCCTTAATTGATGAAAACCGATTTCAATATTCTTTAAACGCTATATCTTGGGACTATCTAGGACACGGTAAGAATGAACAAGCCTTAAATCAAGAAGCAAAATCTAGAGGTTTAGATCCAAAAGCTGATATGTGGCAACTCCCTGCAATGCATGTAGGAGCTTATGCAGAAAAAGATGCAGAACTTACATTAGAATTATGGCAAATATTTAAAAAAGAAATTATAGATCAAGACATAGAATCTATTTTTAATCTTGAAACAGACCTATTTCCTTGTTTAGTTGATATGAAATTTAAAGGCGTCCGGGTCGATGTCGAACGAGCTCATAAATTGAAAGAACAATTATCCACACAAGAAGAGCAATTACTGCACCAAGTAAAAAAAGAAACAGGATTAGATACTCAAATATGGGCAGCACGATCCATTGCCAAAATTTTTGACAAGCTTGGGTTAGGGTATGAAACAACCGAGAAATCAAAGGCTCCCTCCTTTACTAAAAATTTTTTACAAGAACACCCACATCCTCTAGTTCAGAAAATAGCAAAAGCTAGAGAAATTAACAAGGCTCACACTACTTTTATTGATACCATAATTAGGTATGAACATAAAGGTAGAATACATGCCGATATTAATCAAATAAGATCAGATCAAGGAGGCACTGTTACAGGCCGATTTAGTTATTCAAATCCAAATTTGCAACAACTTCCTGCAAGAAACAAGGATCTTGGACCTATGATTAGATCTTTATTTTTACCTGAAAAAGGATGTACATGGGGTTGTTTTGATTACTCACAACAAGAGCCTAGATTAGTTGTACACTATGCATCATTACATAAATTTCCATCTGTCTATGATGTTGTTGATTCTTATAAAGATGATGTAGCAACAGACTTTCACAAAACAGTAGCCGATATGGCTAACATACCAAGATCACAAGCTAAGGTTATTAATCTTGGTTTATTTTATGGTATGGGTAAAGCAAAACTACAAGCTGAACTAGGTGTATCGAAAGAAAAAGCTGCGGAACTATTTGAACAGTATCATGCAAAAGTACCTTTTGTTAAACAGTTAATGAATAGTGCATCAAACAGAGCTCAAGAACGTGGTCAGATTAGAACTTTATTAGGAAGACTTTGTAGGTTTCCTTTATGGGAGCCTAATATGTTTGGTATGCACAAAGCATTGCCTCATGAAGATGCACTCAGGGAACACGGACCAGGGATCAAAAGAGCTTACACATATAAATCTTTAAATAAATTAATACAAGGATCTGCAGCTGATATGACAAAAAAATCTATGTTAGAATTATATAAGGAAGGTATTGTAGCCCATATACAAATTCATGATGAATTAGATGTTTCTGTAGAATCAGATAAACATGCTAAAAAAATTGTTGAAATTATGGAAAATGCTGTTAGTTTAGAAGTCCCTAACAAAGTTGACTATGAATCAGGCAAAAATTGGGGGGATATTTATGATTAATTATGGCTTACTTAAACGCAAACATTCCTGTAACATATGCTCAAATAAGAAGAGAGTATTTATATGATTGTAAAAAACATCATGGTGAAGTTGAAGACTGTATTATCTTTGGTATGTCAGCGCTTACCGGTCGTGCAATCTTATTTCATTGCATTATGGAAAGTGGTGCAATCTTTTATCGTCTACCAATTTCGGCTTTTATTCAACGTGGTTTTAAACCGGAAGCTGTTCCCAATCGCAGACTTGATGAACTTCAACTCTGGAATTCTTTTTCTTATTATCCTGCTGTTACTTCTTGGGATATTTTAGACG
>Ga0209337_1000921_pt1 | contig 23148 bp, 39 predicted proteins | sample LinPmetageLP53_FD_184044 | JGI IMG/M metagenome (GOLD analysis project Ga0209337, IMG submission 184044) | Marine viral communities from the Pacific Ocean - LP-53 (SPAdes) (version 2) | ecosystem: Environmental > Aquatic > Marine > Oceanic | place: Pacific Ocean | collected 2010-02-08 | reverse complement strand
GTGAAGAGAACAAGAAGCAACTCAATGTTCTTACAACATTAGACGAAATGATTCATCGTCATGATGACCATGTTGAATTGATGAAAGCATTTGAGCAAGGTTTGGGTGTACCGGAAACGTGGAAGGAGATGATTGAATGAAGATAGACTTAAGTGAAACAAAACCTGTGTATGAAATACACATTTGGTATGAAAAAACAGAACCACCATTGGGTATCTTTGATGACTTTGAAAAGTTTGACGATAAAGACAAAGCGTTAGAAGCGTATAACAAATTAGATTGTACATACAAGGTACTCATGGAGTATGCTGGTGATGACGGTGATGCGTTATTGGAATACAGTAGAGGTGATGATGAATGAATGACACAAAAATATATCACACGGTAGCGGAAGTATTGATGTCATGCACTTGTTGTATGCACCCTTCACCTATGGTTGGTAAAGAAGGTGGTTGTGATTGTTGCCCTTGTGTGTTACATGATGGGGCGATGAAGAATGAAAAGTAAAAATGTGCAAACAGACGGAAGAATCATAATTGATGATGAAACCTACGAATTAGGCACATGTGTATGGGAAATGAACGGAGTGTTGTTCAAACCTGTAAGTGTAAAGAATGAGAAAAACTTCTGCGAATGCGGAACCTCCACAATACATTTGGTGTGTGAGGATAGGAAGACTATCATTGTATGTAAATCATGTGATGAGTTACGAATGTATGATAAAAGGAGCAACAGAAAATGAATGAAAATGAAATAAAAATAGAATGGCTGGCGAAAAATACGATAAGATGGGCACAAGGACACTTTGCTTCCTTGCCTTTAGGAGGCATATGGTCGCCTGAAGGTCAAGGTTTCCTTGTGATGAAAAGTGATGAAAAGGAGTTCACATTGATACAGGCTGTAAGACACCCTGCTGTGATTGAAGCACTAAAGGGTTTACACAGTTTGTTGTTTGAAGTAGGTTATACCTATGTGGAACTAGCAGATGTAAAGTGGGATGAGCCACCTAACAATGATGAGGAAATTGAGGCCATAACAGAAAGCCACAAAGAAGTAGTTGCACAAAGTTGGAAGTGTGAGTGTGGTTATCCTATAAGGGAGATAGACATAAGTGATGTGTACCCCATAAACATCCAAACACAAGAGGAACTAGATAATAATGGCGATATGCAAAAACTGGAATTGTGGATGTACAAGTTAGATTGCACATGTGGTAAAGTGATTGATGTGGTGGCTGAAGATTTTCAGATAATGCATGGTGCAAAAAGATTTCACATGGCTGATACAGGTCAGTATGTGGATTCGGATTATACAGCGGTGTACAGAGGATTAACAAGGCAAGAAATCTGTGATAAAATAGAATTAGGTTTTGCATCAGAAGATTTTACTGTGTTAGGTAAAGAACATCATGGTGTAAAGATACCACCATGGATGTGGGGCGTAGTTGCCATAGATGTAAAATTAGAACAGGGGGAAGAGGAATGAGTGAAGGAAAGATGAATGCGAGATATAATAACATAGGAAGGAGAATGGATAAAATGATAGAGATAATGGAAAAACAAAGTAAAATGATAGAGATGTTGTGTAACAAACTAGCGAAGGAGGAAAAGTAAATGCAAGATGATGAAGGTAAACCACAAGAATGGAATGAAAGAAAAATAGCGATAAGAGATGAATATAAGGGATATAAACCTACTAGGAAAATGAAATTTAATGAAAGAATGCGTGTTAACGTTTGTGGGGTTTCATTAGATAAAACACCGAATGAAGAAGCAATTGACCGTTTCTTTGTCTATTGGGCTAGTCCATTTAACGAAGAGTTGATAGATAATCACATGAAAAGTGAGGATGCTCACAAAGTAGATGTATTGAGGAACTTCAACAATACAATCACATACAATAGTGGGCCGACTGTAAAAACTAATTCCTTATGGTTAGAAGGTATGAGTACAGGTATTCCTAATTGGGCTTGTAGTGCTATGATTGCTTACTGTGAACAGGAGGAAGAGTGAATGTGGTTGTTTCTAACTAGCGGCTTCCTTAGTGTGGTAAGCCATAGAGACTTAGATAAACATGTACTGATACGCGGTAGAAGAAGGAAGCACATATCAGATACCTTCGGAGATGAAGATATCTATGTGCTAAAGAATGCTGACTATCCTTACAGATTAAATCTATCGAAGAGCGAATTCGTAGGAGTGCTTTACAACTACATAGATGACATGGAATATGGTAATTTCAAGAGTACAATAAAGAACACTAAGTTTGCATTATTGTGTGCTAATGTTTGGCGAGAGATATACACAGCGTATGGAGATGAGCGACCATGAGTAAGTGGACAATAGAAACTTGTACTACTTGTGGTACTTACGGTCCAATATGGCGTACATATAGAGACAAAAAAACCTGTAAGAAATGTACAATGGAGTTGAATGAATGAGATTCAAGAGTGTAAAACACGCTGAGTATGAGATACTGAAAGCAATAATGGTTACAAGGGTAGAGGGAACTTTCCATGAAAGCATTGATGGGATTAGAATGATTGGTGTGCCTTCTAATGATAAGGTGGCTGAACAAAGATTCAACAAAGCGGCCAGCAATATAGTTAAGGTGATTTCTAACATGATGGAGAAAAGAAGTAAGCATTTACCTGAAGAGCATCCTGAGTATGGAATGGGTATTAAACAAGTAAAGAGTAACATGAGGGCGATAATATGAGTGAAATATGGCGTACTGTGAGTATGGAAGGAAAGTGGAAAGACGGTAAAGGACATGTGGTTCTCACCACCGTAGAATATTACAACAGAATGTGGATTGATATGAGAATACACAACATGCACAGAAACGATGGAGAAAAGACACACACTAGACATGGTTTCCGTGTATCAATTGAGCAAGCAGAAGAAATGCTAACTGCTTTGAATATGGCGATTAACAAAGCGAAAGAGGAAAGAGAAATTAATGAAAGGAGCGAAGCGAAAGATGAAACTAAGACCTGAAAATTATAGATTGTGTGCTACTTGTAAAAGACAAGTGATTAGTCCATCTGTGAGCCATACAAACAAAAATTGTGCTAGATGTGCTAGGAAAAGAAAAGAGGAGTTGAAAAGAAATGAATGTAGATGATATTGTTACTTGTAGCGTAAATCACCCTAGAGTTCTAGGAGAAGCAAAGTGTAGGATTTGTGGTAGAGAATATGGTGTTTTTGATAAGAAGGTGAAGAAATGATTGATGAACAAACATGGACCGATGGTGCAGGTAAAGCATTGTCTAAAGTTGCGAGCATGCTAACGAAAGAAGAGAAAGATAGACATAGAAATGATGAAGAGTATTTCTCTAACCCTCGGATGTATGTTCAAGATTTGAACACCGGTGCATCTGTTATCGTCACTACCGATGGAGATAACACAGGTGGCAAAACACAAGGTCATGGTTACAGGAAATGTAGTTCTGTGAGACAAAGAATACCACACAAAGTCTCTCCTAAGTTACAGATGAGTGTGCTATTGGATATGATAGTTGGTATATTGGTACCAAACGAAGAGGATAGAATCGGTCCTTTAGGTGTGGCAGCATACAATCGTATCGCTAAAGCAGTGATAGATGCACAAAATGCAGATGATTGGATGCGAGATAATGGAAAAAACATATCACAAGTAAAAGAAATAATTGAGCGTGTATCTGATATGACTTGGACAGAACGTAGCGGTGATTCTTTACTTAATGTAAAAATAATTCCGTTAAATAACGCAGACATGAAAACTTCCGTTGCACACACACACACCTCTCAGGAGTCGAGTTGAATGGTTAAAGGTACACCCGATAAATACTCACAAGAAAGATTTGAGATACAGATGGAAGAATGGTTGGAATTTGCATGGCTTAATAGAAAAAATCCTATTTTTCATACATACCAAACACCTAGATTTAAGTTAAAAAATGCAAAATCTTATAGAAATTATATTGGAAACGCATTTTACGTAGGTAACAAACAACAAGATAAAAAACATCTTATCATTAATACTTATGACTTATACATGACTTGGAAAAAAAACTCCAAATCAGTTGATACAAGTACAAGCATGAAAAGATGCTTTCTTCAATACAACGAGGCTGTGCCCGAAATGCATGCTTTCTTTGATTATATGATTGATGAACAGAAAAAATTAGGCTACATAGATTTTGATAATTTATTTGATGTGGTTAATATAAAAAAGGTGATTACGCATGAAGAAGAATAAAATACAAACTAAGCATTGTGTTGTATGTAATAACATATTTACTTACCAAGCGAAGAAAGGTAGAAGCCCCATCACATGTAGCGATGAATGTAGATTACTTAGAATTAAAAATACTAATGCACACTCTCCTGTAATAAGAAATTTTAATTGTGTAGTTTGTAATATTAAATCCCTGCAAAGGGGGTTAGGGCCATTAAAAAAATATTGTAAGGGGTGTAACCCTAGAAGAAAAGGTGGAGTCATTAGAACATATACTTGTACAGTATGTGATGGTATTTTCAAACAGATGGGTAAAGGTTATCTTAGAAAGAGATGTCAAGATTGTGCATCAAATTATCGTACACAGCAAAAACGTCCACTTATAATACGCACTTATGAGTGTGATGGGTGCCATGTTGTATTCAGACAAAATGGTAAGGGTAGAAGTAGACTAAGATGTAATGAATGTGCAGTTATGAAAAACAAAAAATACAAGAAAGAAGTCAAAAAGAAAAAGGTAATTAGAAGTTACACTTGTGTGAATTGTAATGTAAAATTTACACAAAGTGGACGTGGAAGATTAAGAGTAAGGTGTAAATCATGTGTGCCACGGAAGCATAAAATACCCGAAAGTTTTCAAAAGAATCTAGTGGACTTGATTATAGGAGGTTTATTTGAATGAGTTCTATTGAAAAAGCATGGTCTTTCCTCAAGCAAGAAGTTCGACTAAGAGGTTCTACGGGTGCAATGTTGAGAACCCAACCTGATGGAAAGAGAGTTGTTGTAAAGAGAGGTGCTTTCCAAAGCGGAAATCCCGAAGCACACATAAATAACGAGTTTGACATGAATCGTTACTTACACGAATTAGGTGTAGGAGTCCCTGATGCTCGGATGACCGAGGAATATGGTCGCCCGACTATGATAACCGACTATGAAGAAGGTGCTAAACCTATTCGTGCTAACCGAGACCTTACACCTACTGAGGACACACCTAAACTTAGAGAAGATGTAGTACCACATGCTTTGATAGCAAATTGGGATGTGTTAGGGATGGATTTAGATAACGTATTGCGTAGACCTGATGGTTCTCTTACCTATGTTGATGTAGGAGGTGCGGGTGCATTTAGGGCACAAGGACAACCAAAAGGTAACCGCTTTGGAAACATCGTAAGTGAACTAGATACATTTCAACAAAAAATGCCTTGGGTGTATAACAACTTATCAGAGGAAGAAATAGCACAGTCATATGATAAGTTCGGTGGTGTAGATGCTATGCAAGCAGCCACAGATGTGCTAAGAGATTCACAAACAAGTAATGTGTTACAGGAGAGAGCACAAGATTTGGCAAGGAGAGTTGGTGATGTCTGATATAGACAGCACAGGATATGAATTGGGGCTTCTTTTTGGACTAAAACCTAAACAGGTTATGGAAGGCATTAGGTTATACTATAAGATAAGCAGACACGAAGATTGGGATTGTAGAAGGTCTAACAGTAGTTTAATGTTAGATTGTATTTATCTAATGGGTAAAAAATACAAAACAGGTATAACCATGTTAAGAGTTTTAGAATTAACTAAAGAATACTACGGGGTAGCCACACATCCTAGACCAAACAGATGGCAGGGGTTTCTATGAAGACATCTTATTCTGATTTGGCTAGTGCACACGAAGTATATGGTTATGGTAAGAAATCATACATGGAGAGATTGATTAAAAAATCATCCAATGAAGATGCTTTATCTATCATACCTTTGTTATTTGGCGAAGGTTTTGAAAGATGGTCATATACCAAAATGATAACACACATAGGTAATTTACACGGTATTTACAACGAAGTTATAATGGATGTAGTAGGTAAATCAAAAGAGAGTCTCATAGAACATCTAGTTAGTGAGTCCTCACACAAAGGTAAGGGGTGGTCTTTACAAAAAGCAGTTGCCATGACAGTTGCTTTCACATCTAATGATGATACCTATGGTAATATCACATGGGTGGATTGTGCTAAGGAAATGAATCAAGTCGAGGCTAGATTATTTTGGCGTAATATTCTAGGTGCAAGACAAAAAATAACAAAAATTACTTTCCTAAGAAACGCTGTACGTAACGGCGTTACTAAAGATATGATAGTTCTCGCAAAATACAGTAACAACAATATCAATTTGCGTGAAGCGTTTCACACAATGTTACACACACCGAAAGAGTTTGTTAATGAAGAATTTATAATTTACGCACCTAGAAGAATGGTATCTTGGAAAGACGGCATAACCTTATCTGAATACAACGGTGGTTTCTACCAATCAATAGAAGGTAGAGGTAATCGTAAAATGTACAGAGATGAAGATTGTGTAGTGGAAATGAACACAACAGGCACAGCATATGATTGTCTTTTCTTTAAGCAACCTGAATTGGGTTTAAGAGATAGATTACAACATTTAGGCACATTAATGCACCTTCCTTTCCATGATGTTGCTTACTTATATCCTATACCTTCTTGGAATAAAATAGAAGAAATGTCACATGACCATACAATACGTTTTCCTTCCATGTTACCTTACAAGCCAAATGATGTTGGTGGTTATTTGATGGTATTAAACCAACACATACACACTTTGAGGTTAGCATGGTTTCATGTTAAAGGTGCAGAGGTACACATAGGTTATGAAGCACTAGATGGTACTGATTTCTTCCCTGTTGGTCAAACAATAATAAGAGAAGGTGATAAAGTAGGAACCTTTCATACGGAAATGAAGAGACAAAAAATGAATATGTTGTCCCTAAGTGACATGAAAACTCAAATCCCTGATGATAAGTGTATAATTATAGAGATAACATCACCATCATTTAGTGATATGGAATTTCAACATAGTAAGTTTTATGGTTTTAATAATGATTTAGGTATAAGCGATGTTGTGCAGATAGTAGATGTGGTAGTTATATGACATCTAAGGATATTTATTGGATGGCTGTAGGAGCACTACTCAATGGTCTGAAATGGAAAGTATATGTTTCTAAAGCCGATACCACCACTGGTTTTCGTATTAGATGTGAATTTTCACATAAAACTTCGTTTATGTTACAAGAATTACTAAACAAAAATAACAAAAACACTTACTCAAGTAAGAAAGACATACAAAAGATTTTAATTTGGATTAAAAAAACTTGTGATTCATTAGAATGTTGGCATCTTTTAGGCGATGTGAAAGGTTATGAAAATGCTACTTGGTATATGGCTAACCCAATGCCTAGTGATTGGGAAGAGTTCTTACATTGGACGAAAAAATATGAAGAAAACATACTTTAGTATATAAAGCAAAAACTTTGGTATATAAAGCAGTAGAATACTGTTATAGTATGTGGAGTGATATAGCAAGACCCAAGGCCATTGGGGATATTGTTGGACAAAGAGATTTAGTTCAAGATGTTAGTCATTGGAAAGCAACCGATGCATGGCCTACTGCTTTATTGTTCGTAGGACCACCCGGCACAGGTAAGACAAGCACAGCACGTGTAATTGCCAATGAGATGCTTGGTACACACAATAATGATTTCAATTTCTTTGAAACCAATGGTTCTGACGATAGAGGAATAGATTTTGTACGCACAGAATTAAAGACATTACTAAGGACAAAACCTGTGGGTGTAGATAGGAAGATTGTCTTAATAGACGAGGCTGATGGTCTTACGTCCTCGGCACAAGATGCCATGAGACAACTAATAGAAACATATAGTTCAAACGTCTTAGTTATACTTACAGGTAATGAATTAGAAAAAATAAGACCTGCTATACGTTCTCGTTGTCGTACATACACCTTCAAACCAATAAAACCGACTGAAGGTGCCGCTAGACTTTGGGACGTTCTTGTTGCTTTTGACGTACATCGTTCTGTATTGAATGAATGGCAACAACACATACCTACTTTGGTAGAAACCATGAATGGGGATATGAGAGCCTGTCTGAATCTACTAGAGAGTCTTCCTCACTATGAGAAATCTTTGGAAGAAAGAATATCAAGCATCATAGCATTGGAAGTTGAGAACTTGGGTGTTATAGCAACACAAGGTGAATGGATGAAATTAAGGAGTAAACTACATGGACTGTTGGATGAAGGGATGCCTCTACGTCATGTAACGGGGACTTTTTACAAACACATAAGGAGAGAATATAATGCATCACTTACGCAACCTGTTCTTTTCGATATTATGTGTGCTTATGGTGACATCATGGTCAATATATACACTTGGCCGCAAGACGACTATTCCTTCTGTGACTATATGGTCGCACGAATAAGAAAGGAAGTGAAAAATAAATGAGTGAAGATAATATGAATACGATGGATAATACGAAGAACGAGGGTAAGCATAACCCTTTCACAGAAATGAAGAATATGCAACCTAACTTAGCAGCATCGGCTAAACCAATGCCAACTGAGGTTATGGATAGACTCAGTAAACATGCCGAAAGAACAGGTGAGCAAATGTCTAAAGTCATGGATTTCTATAAGAATTACATAAAAGAAAATTATGATTGTGATGATTGGTCTGAAGAAGACGATGACTTACTTGTAGATTGGGCCGAACAATGTTTTATTGTGTTAAGAAAAGGCACAACTGGTGGTAGCAACAACACTACCTATGTAGGACAATTTATCGGAGTAGACGCAAAGAAAGCGAATAGAGGCACAGGACTACAAAGTTGGTTGGTTAGAGAATATAGAAGCGACGCTAATCAAGCAATGGCGAAAGGTGCAGGTCATTATGTAGAAGAAAATGGTCTATGGACTATTAATACATCAGAGCATGGTGCTATAGCCACATCACAACCATCTAGTGAAACTCCTGAAATGGGTATACACGTAGGTGGCGGAGATTACATTTGCTTTGTGAGTAGACAAGGCAAACCTTACACAACCGATGTTGACGGAAGATATGCTTATTTCTTAGGTAATGAGCAAGAAGCATTTGTTGATGATGGTGAGATAAAGATTTGGCGAGTAGACCTGAAAGGTGATGACTCAGAACGTTCCATAAAAGTAGGGCATCCTTGTGTGATAAACGCTAGGCCGCCTAAAGAGAATGCTACTGAATACCGTCAAGATATACTTGATACATACGAAGGTTTCATGGACACTATTAACTACACAGATGAGTTCGTTGATGAGTCGGTAAGACCTTTACTTATGCCTTCTAAACTATGGACATCCAAAGACATGCATGAATACGCTGTATCAATAGAAGAACTTGCAGACGCTTACCAAGACGGTTTGCGTACATTCGATACTAGCGACGGACAAGGTAGAGTAGGCCCATTGGTATTTACTCGTGGTACTGTAAATCGTCTATCAACCGAAGCAAGAGAGACAGAATATGACCAAAATAACAGACAATACAGTATGTCTTTATCGTCTAGTAGTTTGCAAAGTATGTATGGACAAGGTGCAGGTTCTGAAGTTATGTGCAACATAGGTAGTGCAGTGCATGACTTAACTCATCCTTTTACTTACACAGGTATAAATGGTGAAATGTTTGAATATGCAGAGCGTTCTACAGTGTATGTCTTTGGTCGCATAGGTATGATGATGAGAGATAACACAGAGATACCTAAACTAACAATTTTCGGAGTTTACGTAGACCCAAGAAGAGCAAGACCAAGAGCAACAGGCGGCAACAGCAGTACCGCACAATTTGAGTGAGGTGAGATTAATGGCTACAAAGAAAGAATTAGAAGATAAAGTATTAGACTTGGAATTTCAAGCAAATGGAGTAGTTAAAGCGTACAACGATTTACAGGCTGATGCACAAGCAAAACTTGACCAATTGAGTGCTATGAACAGAAGACAGCAATTGATGATTACACTTTTGGAAACATTCGCTAACGAAGTTCTCACATCTACGAGGAAACTACAAGATAATATTGCACAAACTAATGCTACTTTACAAGAAGCAGAAGAGAAGATTGAACAAGAGGAGGAGAAATAATTGGCAGGCTTTGGTAAAACAAAAGAGATGCAAGAGCAGTTAGCCGATGAAGCGGCTGCACCTCATGCTAGGAAAGACCCGTTTGCTGCTTTAGAAGCAGAAATGTTGGTTATGAATAACCAAACAGGTCATACATTTACAGCCTTAGTAGGACATGAAAACACAGGTAAGAGTGCAGTAACTACTGCTGCTTATCGTATCTATGTTGAAAAATGCACAGCAGAAGGTGTTACTCCAAAAGAATTTTGGGGGCTTGATTTCGATGGTGGATTACTAGCCAACAAGAGTGCTTTCCATAGTGACTTAGATGGTATACGTTGTTGGGACCCGTATGTATACATGCAAGAAGATAGAACTGCTGTAAATTTTCCTGAAACACACAATCGTATAATGAGAATTCTACAGTATGCTGTAAAGAATAACGAAAATTTATGGGGTTTGATAGTAACAGGGTTGGACCAATATGATGCAATTTGCATCAACAACATGCGGATATTTGACCTCGGATTAGCGAAGGATGGTATTAGTGCGTCCGACAATCGGGGCATTGGTGCTGATGCTAAACGTGTAGAGTTTCAATGGGATTGGAGTATACGAAAAAATCGTTTTCATCAATTGACTACTCTATGTTCAGGTCTTGTAAAGAGAGGTGTTAAGGTGTTCTTAGAGACACATCTGACACAATCTAATCAGACCGACGATAGAAACTTAGGTTTGTCGGGTTGGAGACCTGCGTGGGAAAAAACCACCGGTGCTCTAGTTTTTCAGATAATACATTTTGAAAGAGAAGATGTAAGAAACGAAGATGGTGTATTGACACAACAAAGATTTACAGCGACATATGAAAAGTCTAAGACAGATGCTTCATTACAAGGTCAAAGACGCACTTTGCTAGTTACAGAGATGGGTAAGAAACCTGTGTGGTATGGCCTGAAAGAACTTGATGAAGGCATTCTGTGATACAATGACTAAGGTTGTACTAGACTCCAAAATATGGATGAAACTATTGTCGTCACTAGGTGATAATATTACTGATGTAATAATAAACGCAAGTGTTCCTAATGTGTTAGAGTATCATGCTGCCCACAGCACATACTATGTACATTACAAAACGACACATGAAGACTCCGTAAAGAGGGGCGGAAATCTAACCGTAACCGATATGAAAAAGACATTAACCTTTTTGAAGAATTGTAAGGGCGATGTGACGATGCAACAAAGTGCATCTAAACTATCGTTAAAATGTCAGAACAAGATGATGACAATACCCATGCTTAACTGCAAGAGTGCACAACTTGCTCCAACAATGTCGTCTTTGGTAGAAAGTTCTCGTAAAGGTCAATGGATAGGTTTTGGTAGAGGTACATTCACTACACATGGCACAGTAAACTTTAGTGATTTAATAGATGGGGCTAAGATTGCTAAATCGTTAAGTGTTAATTCAGAGTTTTTAATAAAGTCTAACGCTGAAGAAAAAGAATTAATCTTACACGCATTCAAAACAGGCGGAACCTCAATCATATGCAACACAGAAATAAAAGATGCTCAAGGGCCGAATCATACAACTTCGTCAAGTTTCGGCTCTTGGCTCTTAGGTTGTTTAACCATGCTTGATGGTAACGTAGATTCCACAATTCATTGCGGAGATTCAATGGTATTAGCCATCGAACAAAGTGGTGAGGGATGGGAACGAACTATCATCGTCTTAGACCAAGATGTGGCATAGATGATTATAGATTATTACTTCCCTGATGGGTTTGATATGGATGATGAACCTACTCTATATCTACGTACAAGGGATAAAGATGGTGTACTAGATATACGCACCATATCACCTGATGAAGATGATTACATACGACCTTATTGTTGGGCACCTGTAACCACCCCTGAAAGAAGCAAGATGAGGGTATCTAGGATGATAAGAGGGGTAAGATATCATCATAATGAATTGGCTAAAGGAAAGGATGGCATAGAGTTGTTCAAAATAAGCGTAGATAATCCCATGCATCTAAGGCAAATTAAGGATATGATACGTACTTATGAAGCGGATATGCCTTACGAAGACCAAGTATTAGCAACGTTATATCCTGAAAAATTACCCGAATTCCATCCTCGCATATGGTACTTTGACTTAGAATGGGATGTAAAGAACCAATTTACTACAGTTATGGCAGTTGATGATACACATGCTGAACACCCTGTTGTGTTTGCTTGGACTGAAGAATCCAATACAGAATGGCACAAGAAAAACATAGAAAGTGTTATGGAGACCAAATGGATTGATAGAGAAGGTGGTTATGAACTTAGATTGTATGGGGATGAAAGAACAATGCACAATGGTTTCTTAGAATATTTAGATGATTCCGACCCTGATATATTTATGGCACACGCGATTTGTTGGGCGGATTTACCCCATCTAATCAAAAGACTAGATAATCCTGATAGATTAAGTCCTTTGAATGATGTCGTAAGACCACACTTCAAAACAGGCTACAAAGAAACACAACAACCTATTACTGGTAGATTAATTTTCGATAGTGCCGCTAAGGGCAGCACAGGTAGTGGTTTTGAGACTCTATGGATGAAATCAGGCAACGGTAGTTTTCCTAATAGAAAATTAGATACAATAGCAAAGGAATTAAAATTTGAAGGTAAACTATCGGAAGATAGCGAAGGTAACAAATTAGATGTACTGACTTGGTGGTACACTCATACAGACTTATTCATTGACTACTGTTTGAGAGATACTACGCTTTTGCGTCAGTGTAGTGAAAAACTCAATACAATACCATTCTTTATTGCTATGCAACAATTCTGTGGTGTTCAATGGAAAAGCACACATAATGTATCTAATTACGCTAGAGGGCTGTTTGGTAGATATACAGATTTGAAAGCACCCTCATCATATAGATACAATAGAGATAAATTGAGAGCGGCTAATGTCTTAAAGACTCAAGCAGGCAGATGGGAAAATGTGGCTTTGTTAGATTTCGCAAGTCTTTATCCAAGGATAATAGTGGATGGAAACTTGTGTCCTACTACCAAAAGAAACAACCCCGGTGAAGGTATTAGAGTGTTCCCTGATGGTTCTTGTTGGGACACAACAACAAAAGGTGTGTTACCAAGAATCGTAGAAGACTTATTGGAACTAAGAAAGAAGTACAAGAAATTAATGAATGATGCTACCACGGAAGATGAGAGATTAGGATATGAGATGCTTCAATTGGCTGTTAAGGTCAATACCAATGCTTTGTACGGCTATCTATCACAATCTAAAGTAGGTGGTATGTGGACCGACCCTGATGTTGGGGCGGCCATCACATCTATGGGTAGAGAATCTATTGGACTCCTTATGGCCGAAAGTGAGCGTCAGGGATTCAAAGTATTAGCAGGACACACTGATTCTTGTTATGTGCAAGTACCAATAGACAAAGTGGACAAATTAGTAATACATCTTAATGAGACTGTGCGTACACAACTTAATCTGCCTAATATAGACGTAGAATTTGAGGCTTACTTTGATTATTGGTTCACTACCGATGCTAAAAATAGAAACTTTGGTATTATTACATGGCCGGAGAATAAAAAAGGTTATCTAAAAGTCACAGGCTTTGACCAAAAAGCAGCAAACGCAAGTCCAATAACAAAACAGATACAAGAAATCATATTCCTCAAAATATCAGAAGGAGCAGAAGAAGATGAAATTAACGCTTTGATAAGACCTATATCATTATCGTTGATTAATGGAGTTTATGCACCCTCTGAACTTGCACCTTACGGTAGATTAGGTAAAGAAAAATACGATAGAGTACCACCTAATGCTGCTAAGGGTGCTCTATACTACAATGAACATTTGTCTACTAATGACCCCATAAGGGTTCAAGATAGTGCACAATGGATTCATGTGTGTGGTGTACCTGAAGGTCTACCGCAAACAAACATAGTCTCGTTTCGTTCAGAAGATGAAATTGATGGCTTCATAATCGACTACCACACAATGGTTGATAAGTTTATCAAAGCAAAGATAAAACCTATTTATAATGTGTTAGAATGGGATTTAGGTTATCCATGTGGTGACAAAGTACCTAAGAAATATTGGTGATAAAATGAGTAAAATAGAAGAGAATGTATGTAAGAAAATTATGATGCGAGCAAAAGTAGGAAAAAGAAAATATGGGGTTACTATGGAAAGAGATGACTTAACATTCAAAGAGTGGATGACACATCTATCCGAGGAATTGATGGATGCTTTAGTATACATTGAGAAAGTATTGGAGGAAGATGTATGAGTAACTACCCTGATGGAATGACAGCAGCAGACCATGCACACCTAGATGGTGCAGCGGAAGAATGTGAGCATGAAAATAGTTATTGTGAAGGTTGGAGATACCCCGACAAGGCTGTTGATAAAGGTTGGATAATTTTAGAAATGCGATGTGATGATTGCGGAGCAACAAGCGAACAAGATGTTGAAATTGATAATCTAGTCGATGGTGTAAAAATGGAGATAGAAGAATGACTTTTGAATATGATTGGGATAATTGGATTTTTGCAAGTCCTGAGTGTCTAAAAGTTGGTTTTAACCATTACAACAAACATTGTTCTTGTAATCCTAATTGCGGTAGAAAAGGATATTGTCAATTATGTTTGAAAAAATTAATTGATTTTACAGTAACGAAAGATTGGCCTACACGAAAATTCCACAAAAAATGCTATTTAGAAGCATTGCCTGATAATTTATACGAATGTGAAGAGTGTGGTTTTGAGTGTAATGAACTCACTCAAAGATTTTGTGATTGCGGAGATGAAGAATAAATGAAATTATACAAATTTAATCCAAATGATAAAACATTTACAGAATCATCGGATTTTGAAGATGAAGAATTGATGGCTTCGTATAATGAAAGTTCTTACAATTGGCCTGCTGAAGGCAACAAATTAAGGATGACTAAATCCACAATTGGTGCTCATGATTGGTGTCCATACCAATATTATTTACAATATGTGTTAGGACACAAAAGTAGTGAAACAGAACCTATGGTTAGAGGAACCAATGTACACAATGTTGTAGAATACTTTTGGGATAGAATAGATGATGTTCTAAACGATATAGAAAAACATCTTAATGATGGTAAAAACGCTTTGGCTAAAGATTCTCTTAGGAGCATACTACCTTATCCTGAAGAAGGTTATAGACACAGTGAACAAATTGTGATAGACCAATGGATTGAATGGCAATGGGCTAGATTGCTTGTGTGTCATCAAAATGGCGATATTAACACATGGCCTCCTGTAGGTAATGAGGTTGAGATACACGCTACTCAAGATGTAGAATATAATGGCGAAATGTATAATGTACATTTGAAAGGTTATGTTGATACAATATTTAGTGATGGCGATGGCGGCTTTGTTCTAATGGAACTTAAGACCGGTAAATGGAAAAGTGCACCTTACAAATTTTCTTCGATGAGGTTAGAGATGTACTTTTACATGAACATGATAGTACAGGCACAGCGTAGTGAATTTCTACCTGTGACGCACTGGGCTTGGGAGTACCCCTATGGGCAAGTGAATGGCGGAGATGGTGCAGAATGGGTCATTGAAGAGACTAAAACAAAAGCAAGATACGCTAAGAAGTCGTTAGATACTAAAATGAAGAAATTACTAAAAGCACATATAGAACATGAGTTTCCACCAGTTCACAAAGACACATGTAGTAAATGGTGTAGGTGTTTAAGTGTGCAATGCGCATGGTGCGATTTTGTACACATATGTCCTGCACATAATAAAGAAGAAGATTTCCTGATAAATACGGAGGAAGAATAAATGAATGATAAAAATATAAAAGAAAAAATGAAAGAAACAGAAAGATGGATTAACAAGAGGGTGATGAGTGAAAACATCATGTTGTATGAAGAATTACCGCGTGTGAATGTATACTTGTCATCTATGGGTGTTAAAGGCCAAAGATTGAGAGTGGTAAACGGTTACCAAGAAACATTAGACGGCGGAGGTTTTGCTGCTTTTGATGTAGCCATCAACCCTGTGTATTTTGTAGAAAAAGGCAAATATGCAGCAGAGATTATCGGCAATGAAGCGATTGAAAAATACCTTAAAATAATTAAAAGTTGATTACATGAGTTTCATACATATGGATTACCCAAGAGAAGTATTAGAAATAGGAGCCAATGGACAGAAAGGTTACAGACGCATAGTAAATAACGCCAAGGAACTAGAGAAATATTGGGGTGGAAAGAACGGCATCGGTAATATATATTTTACAGCGTATGGGTATAGAGGTACTACACCACCTAGACATCACCGTGTAGATTACAATACGCCCATAATAAGGCACTTTGTAATGGATTTCGATTGTAAAGATTTTAGAAACAAACAAGTGGATGTAGAATTTTCTTTTATGCATGAACAAGTAAAGAGACTCCATCAGCACTTTTTATTGAATGATATAGAACACTTTGTATGGTTCAGTGGCGGAGGATTTCATATTTATGTAACTTTATCTGAGACTTTGATGCCTAGTAATGGTTTTGAAGTTACTAGAATTAAAGACGGTGGAAAACAAATGATAAATGTGTGGCATAAGGAGTTAAATATTTCTTGCAATGACCCTACAGTGGCTTTTGACACAGCAGGTATGATACGCATACCTAACTCGTATAATATGAGAAGAGGTTGTTGGTCTATACCTCTTAAAACAGAAGAGATTATGTCTTTAGACCATTATCAGTTATTGGATTTAGCCCAAGATGCTAGAGAGGGATATATAGCACTTGGTAAGATACCTATTACATTTGTAATGCCTAAGAAAAGAAAAGCAATGTTCAAAAAGAATAGAAAATTGGTTAATCTACCTGATGTATCTTATGATAAGATATTGATATTACCTTGCTTGGTACAGGCTGCTTTAGGTGAAGGTAATCCAACACACAAAGCACGTTTCCATTTGGCTAATTACTTAGCCGCGCGTCACAGGTGGTTCTTTCATCCCAACACAGTGAAAGAAGATGCTAAAAAAGAACACATAAATAAAATAGTAAATTTATGCTCACAACAAGGTTGGGTTGATTTTGATGAAAGCATTACTAGAGGCCAAGTCACTAGCATAGTTGATGGAGGATATTCTTTATCAACTTGTAAAACTTTAATGAATGAAGGTTTATGCACAGGTGTTTGTAGATACTATGATGGTACAGCAGAGGATATATTATGAGAAGAAGATGTAGATTATGTGATAATAAATTAGGTATAAGAAATCATACTTCTAGAGCAGCCGCTACAACTGGTTTATGCATCACTTGTATAAGAAAACCCATAGATGAAGAACAATGTATTGGTATCACAACTAAAAAAGAGAGATGTAAATTAAGAAAACATAGAGAAAGTCAATATTGTAAAGCACACAAACACATGGAAGCGATATGATGCCAAAACCTGATTTAATTGTAGATAGTAACGAAAGAGGTTCCTTGTGCGAATCGGTGATTAGAAAGGCTGAGAAAGAAGGATTAACTGTAATTAGAAAGGCTTTAATGGTCGGAGATTATCTTCTAGGTGAAGCCTGTATTGAAGCAAAAAGCATCAACGATTTATTTCTATCTAGTCATAGTGGACATCTGTGGAGACAGTTGGATAATATGGATGCCAACTACCCAAGATTTTTTCTTGTGGTTCACGGTTCAATCTCTAAATACGTATCAATGGCTAAAAATTCAGGACGTAAAACAACATACTCTAGAGTACAGAATGAACTCATGGGTACTATAGCAAGGATAATGGCTGATTTTGAATGTCAAGTTTTTTTCACAGAGAATCATTCCGAAGCCGCCATGTTCATAGTGAAATTACACGATAAGTTGCACAAACCTGCTTCTAGTCATGGTGCTAGAGCAATAAGAAGAGTTAGCACAAACGATGTAAGATTGGATGTACTACTTGCTATACCCGGCATAGGGAAAGAGATAGGGGAAAGAATACTAGAAGAGTGTGGCTCAATACAAGAAATGCTATATCCTGAATCACTTAGAATGGTCAAGGGTCTTGGTGATGTTATGAGGAGTAGAATCATCAAAGTATTAACTGATGAAGAGCCTGTATTCGTAGAAAGAAAAATTAGAAGATAATCGGCTTAGTATATAAAGAGCACTTAATTAATCCAATGTTTCAATTATACATATATACATAACAATAATATACTGACCCATGCAGGGGTCAAATTATGAGAAGAGCAGACCAGTATCAAGCAGCGAAGAAGTTTCCCATATTCAAGGGATTCATAGAACATTTTAATCAAACATCAATAGATAACGACATACCCGGTATGTTATCCTTTTTCTTCATACAAGGTCAGGTTTCTGTGCCATACGTAAGAATACCTTGGGGTTCATCTCACTTAGATACGAGAAACCACGTATTTTGGATTCAATCGTCTAGAACAGGAAAATCCATTGCGTGGGAATTTATTGGAGATGTTTTGAAGGATATAGGTGTACCTTCAGATATGTATACCACGGGCACCGATGCAGGTTTGATTGGTGGTTTTGAAATAGAAGAAGATGAGGACGGTAACAAGACACCAATTTTGAAAGAAGGTATGTTGGCAGGTAGAAAAGCACTAAACTTTGATGAGGGTAGCATCATACTAAATCCTAACAGACATTCTATGGAGACTGTATTATACCTACAATCAGCATGTAATCCTGTTGGTTCAAATAATAACATCCTTGTGAAGCATACCAAAGCGGGTAGAATTGAAACAGAGTCTATGGTTTCGTTGTGGATTACAACTTATCCTCCTAGTGGAGTAAAAGAGTACGTATTAACCAAAGGTATATTTCAAAGAGTATTATTATTTTGGAGTCATTGGAGTACAGACCGTCGTAAGAACGTCAGTATGATAAGAGCAGAAAGCGCATACAAAAAGATGCCTAAACTAAGTGTTAGTTATGATGATGTTACTAAGTATTTCATTGACCTAGATAAAAAGTTAAGAAATCGTGTATTGGAATTAACTGAGACACCCTTCGTTGTGTGGGATGGTATGACACGTCATGAACAAGAAGAACTTGTACAAGAGGTTATGACTGTTATGTTCTATCCTGAAGAAGAAACATTCTATCCCGCTCTTAGAGATGCAATAGATGATTATTACAGTTTATTACAAGGATTAAATCCTTCCATTATGGAAGTGGTATCATCCTTCGTACCTGCTATGGAGAATAACACACTAATTTTTGCTACTCACATGGCTATGATGGATGATTCATGGGCCGTTACAGGTGAACATGTTGATATGGCTAAAGATATATTGTTCGATATATTCAAGAATCTAATACTTTGGTTAGAAGATGAAGTAGATATTGGACCCAAAGCACAAGAGAAAGGTGCCATGAGAGGCAAGTGGACTTTGGCTTACCAAAACGTAGAGAGCATAGAATTAGGGAAAAGAGGCGATGGTTGGAAAGCCAAGACCAAGGTTATTAAAGCGTATGAAACACAGAATGACTGTTCGCGAGGAAGTGCATACAATAACTTTGAGAAATGGGGAGAGAATTTGTTTAACACAGCAAAGGATGGTAGAGTGGTCTTCATCCGAATGAAGGAGGATTTAGAATGAGCAACATACTATCGCTAGATATAGAGACAAGCAACTATTCGTGGGAAATCGGAGGATGGGGTAATCTATCATTATTTGAGCCTAGTGTAATTGCTACGTGGGATGGAGAGAATGCCACTATATTCAGCAAAGAAGATACCATAGAAGTTGAAGGTGCTACATTACATCCTCTACATCCTCAAGTTTTAGGTGATTTCCTAAGCGCACACATAGAGAAGGGTGGTAAAATTTTAGGACACAATATCATTAAATTTGATTTACCCGTTATACGTGATTCGCTTGATTGTTGGGCCGCTGGTGACTTATTAGGAAAAAGCGATTCTATTATAGACACAAAAGTATTGTTCACAAAAGCCTCGTTTTCTTATGGAAAATTATTAACATCTCTTGGAGATTTAGCAAAACACAATCTAGGTGCAGATAAACTGATGTCTAGTGAAGATGCACCTCTTGCATGGAGGGCAGGCAAATTCAACGAAGTGGCAGAATATTGTCTTAAAGATGCACAACTCACCTATGACCTATATCGGATGGGGCGTGAAAATAACATGCTGAAATCTAGATGTAGAGAAACAGGTGACATAAAAGAAGTAGAATTGGAGTGGTAAATATGGATATAAATGAAGAAATAAAATTGAAAGTAGGATTAGATAGATTGCTAACAGCAATAAGTCAGGGCGCGGCCTTAAGTGATATACAAGTGATGGCATCTTATGTGGCAAATAACGTAGGTTGGCCTTATTACAATGTAGATGAATTAGATTCTGATGCTGAAGCACGTACCGTTGGTATGGAAGGTGAAGAATAATGTCTGATAATGCAATAGACCCTTTACACAGTAATATTCGTGCTGCACGCGCTATAGTCAATACAGTACGCACAACACTAGGTCCACGCGGAAGAGATAAGATGATGGTCGATTCTTCGGGTTCTACCATAATAACTAATGATGGTGCTACTATACTTCGTGAAGTGGAGTCTGCACACCCTGCTGCTAAAATGATAATTGACATAAGTAAGACACAGGAAAGTCTCTGTTATGATGGTACCACAACTGCGGTAGTATTGGCAGGTCAAATGTTAGGTGATTCCGAAAATTTACTTAGCAAAGGGGTACACCCTTCATTAGTATGCGATGGGTATAACCTTGCTGCTAAAATGGCAATAGAATATCTAGATAATGTATTATCTAGGGATGTAGAAGAAGGCGACTTAGAGAAAGTAGCAGAGACCGCCATAAGCGGCAAAACACTTGCTTCTGCAAAGGATGTTGTTGCTAACTTATGTGTAGAGGCTGTGAAGATAGCAGGAGACGCTGATAGCGTTAAGGTGCTTACTTTCCCCGGAGGTTCATTAACAGACTCGCACCTTTTCAAAGGTGTAGTGGTCAACAAAGATTTCTCTATACAGATGAAAATACCAAAAGAGACAAAGGCTTTACTTTTGATGACGGGTTTAGAGGTCGATAAAGAACAACAAAAAACCCCACAAATTCAAGTAAGCGACATGAAAACTTACGAAAAAATTGTTGCTAGAGGCTCAGTAGCATTATCGGATAATGCAAGAAAGATTGCTTCTTTGTTGCCTGATGGCGGAGTGTTATTCTGTAGAGACAATATGGCAGATTCTGTGTTGGCTTATTTGCATAAACAAAATATTGCAGTTGTAAAGAGAGTACAAGAGAGCACAATGAGAGGACTATCATCGGCTCTAGGTTTACCTATAGCACAAACACCCGAAGACTTGGATGTTGCAGCATCATGTAAACAACTGAGAAATAAACATAACGACGTGCATTATTTATTCATTCAAGGAGAAGTAGATTCAGCACAATCAACTTTGATAGTTAGAGGTGCAAGTCATACCACTTTAGATGAGGTAGAAAGAGGATTTGATGACGCTTTAGGAGTTGTGTCTCTTGTTATGAATGGCGGCAAAGTAGTATCGGGCGGAGGCTCAACTTATGCAGCAATTGCTTCTTACCTAAGAGCCGAAGCACCAAAGGTGCAAGGTATGGAACAAATGGCAATTAACTCGTTTGCAGATACTTTAGAAATAATACCTGCAACTATAGGAGAGGTAGCAGGTCACACACCTTTGAATTGTATATTCGCATTGAGACACGCTATATCCGAAGGAAATTTAACCATGGGGCCTGATGTAAAAAATATCAATAAAATCGTCGATATGAAAGAATTAGGTGTTGTTGAACCTGCACAATTAGTGAGGCAAGCCATATTGAGTGCTACCGAGGTAACAACCGCGATATTAAAGATAGATGACATCGTAGTAAAAAGAGGGGCAGAGTAATGGGAAGACTGATGGACAAATTAAATGTCTCCTGTAGAAACTGCAATGAGAGACATGTACCCCGTAGATTAACTGCTAGGTATCACGATAAAATTATTAGAAAAAGAGTACATTTGTGGGAATGTAAATTTTGTAAACACATATGGAAAGATTCAGCATTCAAAAAATAAAACATAGGGGGTTTCTACAGTAAAAACGGGAAATACTCTTCTTTCATAACAAGTAGTAGTGGCTCTTTTTTTTCCAAATTCATTATATCATGCCATGACCCGTTTTCCCTCATAACACCTTACTCGACGAAGCAACAAACAGAAAGAATAAAATACTAACGGTTTACTTTTTACACTTATCACATATGACTTATATTGAAGAACGTTTTTGGACATTATCCAATCGGTTTTGGACTTGGGTTATAGAACGAGCAATGGCAAAGGAAGAATTAAAATGAAGAAGATTATAGCAGCACTACTATCTATGTTTGAATGGGATGATGAATGATGGAAGGCTACAATAACTTTTGGACTTGGATAGCCAAAAAGTTAGGTGTGTTAATCTAACAATCTTCGCCTTCTGTAAAACCATCTTTTGTCTTTAAGTCAATGTAGCATTGTTTGATTATGTTGTATTGAGTTTTAGCAGCAGATTCACTCATCAAAAAATCACCATTAAAACCACCAACAGGTGATGCGCCATCAGCATAGGCATCATCCGATGCGTATATTTTACCATTATATTGAACGGGGAATGTTTTATTTCCTTCTGCATCTATTTCTTTATTACATCTAGTATCAACTACTACGCATATAGCGTATTCGCAAGTTATTCCAAAGTTCGTTTCGTATTCAATTTTTAGTGCCATATTATCCCCACAATAAAAGTTTTAATAAAGATTTTCCTATAACTATAACCAAGATGGTGTGGTAGGCCAATTATCTGCCGCATCATTTGCACCCTTTGAACCTAAACCTGTTTCTTCGTTAAAATCATCTTCATCATAATATGTTTG
>Ga0209337_1000920_pt1 | contig 23173 bp, 43 predicted proteins | sample LinPmetageLP53_FD_184044 | JGI IMG/M metagenome (GOLD analysis project Ga0209337, IMG submission 184044) | Marine viral communities from the Pacific Ocean - LP-53 (SPAdes) (version 2) | ecosystem: Environmental > Aquatic > Marine > Oceanic | place: Pacific Ocean | collected 2010-02-08 | reverse complement strand
CTGTTGCAATGTTTTCAGAGACATCTCAGAAAAAAAAGGGCCCAACTGCAATGACAGATAAACAATTTGGAACAAAATGAATAAATACTTAAAAATAACTTGACAATGACCTGAGAACTGTGGTATAATATAGACTGAAGATAAAAAAACATTATTGAGAATGTCTTATGAAAATCAAATTATACTCCAAACACGTAGACTTCAAACTTAAGGCTGCCATTCATTCGATGTGTGGATACGCCATATCAAGTTTAGGTATTTCCAACAGAATATCAAAAAATTTAAATCTTACAATTCATATGGGTCATCATTCAACTGAAGGTGAAGCCAGAGTGGCAGAAAATGCTAACAGGTATCGACCTAGAGATTTCAAAATTTATTTGGATCAACATCGAATGGAAAAAGATGATTATAATAGATCATTAGAAGATACTGAATGGGGTCACAGAGTTCTCAGAACATTGGCTCACGAATTAGTTCACGTTAAACAATACATCAGAGGTGAGTTGACTTGGAGGGATCGTGGACTTCTCTGGAAAGGTGTTAGTCATAATCCTAAAAATCTTTTACACTATTATGACCTTCCTTATGAGATTGAAGCACATGGCCGAGAGTATGGTCTTTTGTTTGGGTTTCTGTTAGTTTGGACAGACATTGAAAAGAAATACAAAAAAGAATTAGAAGAGTTGGCATAGAACTATGAAAAAAGAAAATAAACTCGGCAGAAAGTTTGCTGCCTGCTGGGGAAGAACAAATAGCAAGTTTCTAAAACGAATGGCCAACAAGGGTGTTCGTAAAAATGCAAAGATGATTTTATTGAAGGGTATATAATGGCATTTAGAGAAATATGGAATGGCCCAAGTTTTCTTAATAGGTCTGATGTTGTACGGCGTATGGCCGAAAGAGACAATGCCGGAAAAAGAAACGAGAAGGTTAAAAAGACTAAGAAAACTACGAAGAACACTACCGCAAAGATTGGGACGCCGATTTATGGGACTGAGCATATATGAGATGATGAGAGCCATTGGCCACCCGATTGACCTACTAGGAAACTCCCTCAATACAAACAAAAAAAAATAAAAAAAGCACGAAAAAAACTTGACATCCTGTAGAGTTTACTGTATAATAGTAAGTGAAGGTGAGGGATTGACCCTTTCCAAATAACCCCCTTGAGATTTGATATGAAGAAAAAAGCTTGGTTAGTGGATGTGATTGCCAAACGAGATAACGTGAGTGCAGAATCCAGAAAGATGTTTTGGGATTTGTCAGAAGGAAGAATGTGGGCAATGGATGAAGTAAAAAAACTTATGGGTGATGTGTTCTCTGATTTTGAAGATGAACATTTCGTAATTAAAATTAATGATTTTGAAATTGCATAAGGAGAATATTATGATAGAAGAAATTGATTTAAGTTTAAACAGAAGTTTAGAAGAACTTGTTAATTCTTATTTTGAAGCTGAAAATGAAGGTATAGAATCTAGTGCATTTTATGCATTAGAAGATTACCTCTCTGGAATGGATGCTATTTAAAAAAATGAAAATTGTATCAACCAAACAATTCTGGTGGAGGTTCAACCACCTCAAACGAAATGGTGGCGAGATAACTGTTACAGATAGAACACCTGAGATGGATGTGAAAGAGTTCAATCGAATTGAACTGCTGGTAAACAAACGTGTTCGCTGGGAAATCGGGTCAGAAGGTATGGCAATTTGGAATGCTTGTGGAGTTAAAGATATTCCAACATTAGCCAAAGCATACGGCATCAAATGAAAATATATCACACATCTCACTTTTACAACAACTCTCCCCTGAGAACATATCTTGCAGGAGAGCCAATGTTGGAGAAGCCAAAGATAAAAGACAACTCTCCAGCAGTAATCCTTTCTGCGAGTCTTGTAAAAAAAATAAAAAAAGTTAGAAAAAAACTTGACATTTAGCTCTAGCTTTGATATACTATAAGTGAAGGTTGAGGATTGACCTCTTCCAATTAACCCGAATGAGAATGATTATGAGTAATTTGAAAGTAGCAGAAACAATCCTTGAACAACTCGGAGGTAATAAATTCCGTATGATGACAGGTGCTAAAAATCTTGGTGGAACAGAAGATGCTCTGTCAATGAGAATTGGCCGAAACAGTTCAAACTCAAACTATCTGAAAATTACATTGAACTCATGGGATTTGTACGATATGAAATTTTCTAAGTTGACCAGAAAGTTTGAAGAGAAATCTGTCAAAGAATATAAAAATATTCACAATATACATTTACGTTTGATGTTCACAAAACATACTGGAATGCATACTTCCTTATTTTAAAATTAGATATGACAAATATTTTACACAAGATAGAGACTTTATGTGATTGGGGATTTCATGGATTCATCATTTATTTGATAATCGGTGAAGCTCTTTTTCTTACAGTAGGATGGATACTTCCTACTTTCATTTTTTAATTGGAGATTGTTATGATGATGTGGATGGAGGAAATTTTTACAGCGGTATTGTTGTTTGGTTTAGCTTACCTTGCGGCAGTTATTATTTTGAGTTTATAATTTAATTGAGAATGTATTATGAAAAAGTGGGAGCAAAAAAAGAATTACGAAAAGTTTTTAGAATCATTAAAGGCTAAATCAAATAAAAAATAGAAAGATTATATTATGAGCATGGAATTACATACATTGAGAGCAGTAAAGATCACCAAAAATATTTTTGAACTTAGGAGAGTGAATAAAGAAATAGAAGAAGTTTCGAGAATTATGGAATTATTGGAAAGAAAAAAAACGATATTAGAAAATTCTTTTTAAAAAAAACTTGACATTACTGTCTGGATTTGTTATAATATAAGTGAAGGTTGAAGATTGACTTCAATCGTTTTGAAAATCCTTAAATGGAGATTTGTTATGAGTATGAGTAAAGTACATTGTGAAAAACTTCTGGAACGTGCCCACTTAATGGGTATGGATGCTGGTCGTAGAGTCGGTGTGACTCCGATGTTAGTCGGAACTCCTACTGAGTTGATGGGCAACGACATTGACTATTCCAAACCTACATACGTTGTAGAGGATGGAGTATGTGGTTTTGCTGGAGTAGTAATTAAACCTGCTCGTGGTAAGTTCGTTTCTTATCTTAAAAGTATTGGAATCGGTCACAAACATTACTACGGAGGTTACTACGTTTCTGTTCGTGTATTCAATCAGTCCTTGACTCGCAAAGAAGCTTATGCAAATGCATATGCCAATGTTCTGAGTGAAGCTGGATTCAGATGTTATGTGGATTCAAAAATGGATTAATATGATTAATATAATTAATATATTAGTCGTTACAAAATACACACTACGAATAAGCATTCTATTGTTTTTTGCTTATTCGTATATTTCATTTTTTGATAAATGGAATTGGTATATAATGTATATACTTAATATTGTTGAAAAAAGTAATTAATAAAATATTATGACATTCCACACCGTTGCACCTGGCTGCACTTTTGAACCAGAAGAAGAAATAATTATCAATCCAATAGTCGGTACTAAAGGCGGTTCTGCTGATAAAGAACCAAACGTTTTCAGAAGAAGGTCTGAACTAGAAGACATTCCAGATAATTATGTTGAACGAATGAGAGTCAAAAAAACTTCTACTGTAAATGTAATAAATCGTGAACCGAAAATGCCTGAAGGATTTACAGTCACGATTGCTTATAACAAATCGGGTTATCAATTGATTCCTAAAGAGGATTTGAAAAATGCATGAATATACTGTTGAAACTTTATATCATTTCAATTGTGGAGTGTGTAAGAACTGGTGGAGTTATGCTGTAATACCTACTGTAATATATGGGGCTGATATGCATTTACCATCTAACATAGATTATTTTTGCCCCCATTGTGGTGCAGATGAAAAAGTAAAAGTGAAGGAAGGATTCATAAATGTTTAATGTAGACAAGATTGCAGAAAAAGTTGCAAACGAACCAATGGAAGATGTTCAGGAAGAGGATGTTCCTCAGCACGTTATAGATGAAAATCGTGCAGACTTGATTAGGGAACGAAGGAAAGAATTGGCTCAAATGGAAATGTATGATGATCCGTATATGAATTGGAGTGGCAACCGATAATAGAGAAATAATTATGGAAGATTATCTAGGAGGAATAAAAACAAAACCTGAGTTATTTTTAAAACTAACCAAACGTATTTCCAGACCAGAGTACACTATGAATTTTATGGAAGATCGGAATGGTAGGAAAGCAATGTTTTATAATTACAAAGGGCCAGAGTTTAATGAAGGAGATTGTGTTCTTCTCAAAGCAACGATTGCAGAACATCGGTTAGACAAATATGAGAGAGGAAAACCTTTAACATATTTGAATAGAGTAACAGTTTTAGAAAATAGAGGAACGATATAAGAGACAAAATGTTTGATCATATTTTAGAAAATTATCAAGATTCTTTTAGTAAAAAAACATATTCAAAAGAAAATAATGAAAACGATCTTCTGATGAATATTTTTGATATTTCTCCCCAAATAAAACGAGAAAATAAACAATATTGGGGAAGAGAGTTAGGAATGTGTTGGCAAATGATTGTAACAGAAGTATGTAAATCTTCTAATATATTTGCCGGGCCGTTGAAAGATGGTGCAAATGAACCATGTGATTTAAGAATGGGAAATTTTGCAATTGATACAAAATATAGATTGGGGTCGGGCGATTCTGGAACTCTTAAAAAGTTTAAACAATATGGTTCATTATTGAAAGAGCGAGGATATAAACCTGTGCTTCTTTTATTGAGAGAAGACAATCTTTCATCTGCAATTACAGCTTGTCGTAAAGGTGGATGGAAAATATATGTAGGAGATGAATCATTTGAGTTTATTAAAAAGGTTTCTGGAATTGATATGAAGAAACATTTAATTGAAAAATCAAAAACATATAGAATAAGAGAAAAAACCTAAGCATTCCGAGTCGGTGGGCGGATGGTCAGATATAGCGAAATGTTCGTGACAGGACGCTAGGTGTAACGCACCCTTAATTGATTCTGAGGTAAGAATGTTATGTGTGAGTGTTGCGATTAAGTCCCTTTCATTTAAGAGATGAAATTCAATTGCATATACTAGAGCGGCGATGACGATTCGTGAGAAGTTCGCAGGCCAAAGGTTCTAGGTATCGAAGTACAAGGACATGAACATGGTTTTTTCTTTTTTACATTAATCTTATAGAATAAAATTATGAATATTTTTTACTTGGATAAACGCCCAGATGATGCAGCGGAAATGCATTGTGATAAACATTGTGTTAAGATGATATTGGAATATGCTCAGATGTTATCAACTGCACATAGAATACTTGATGAAGATTTAGCTCATCCAGACTTGTATAAGATTGCACATAAGAATCATCCATCAACTATATGGACACGTTCATCAAAACAACATTACGATTGGTTGTTTCGATTGTTCAGAATGTTGAGTGCCGAATACAGTATAAGATATGGATTAATAACTGAGAGTAACGATACGTTTAAAGTTCATAAATCATGGGTGAAACTTGGAAAGATTTTAGAAACTGCACCAAAGAATATAGAAGACAACGGCTGGGCAGATCCCCCACAATGTATGCCAGATCATTGTAAAGATGATGATGTGGTTAGGGCATATCGAAATTATTATATAAAAGAGAAGAGCAGTTTTGCTAAATGGGACTACAGTACAAAACCCAAATGGATGTTGAATTAAATGGAAGAAAACAGAGTTCAAATATTCATCAATGAAAAAGAGATTCAATACTCACATCAGAATATTGTAGCAACAATTAATTCTTTTTTGCCTTATTTGACAAATGACGATTTAGTTCATCTGACAGAAGATGTTTCTTCAATGATGGGCCGGAGAAAAATAGCAGAAGATAAAGCAAGAGAAGAAGGTAAGAATATTCCAATACAATCTAATCGACACGACACATAATTGAAAAATCTAGATAAAATATGGAGCAGAATAGGTTCAGTAACTATGAAAGAAGTAGTTGTGGCTGTTCTTGAAGATGAAATAGAAGTGCATAAATCACGATTAAATCCATCTCATTCCAAAATTGATATTCTATATCTTCAAGATACTATTAATGTTATTAAGTGTAGAATAAAAGAAATAAAGGAAGATGGAAGTTGAACTAATTGACCAAATGGGCAACGATACAAGTATCGTCAATGCCGCAAGAGTTTCTTTTGGTAAGCGCATAAAAGAAATGTCTGAGGGTGATACCAAACTAATCAAGTATCTCGCAAAACATAATCATTGGAGCCCATTTGGTCATGCATCTTTACAGTTTAGAATTAAAGCACCAGTATTTGTAGCAAGACAATTAGTAAAGCATACTGTGGGGCTTGTCTGGAATGAAATTTCCAGAAGGTATGTTGATTATGAACCAGAGTTTTATGAAGTAGATAAATGGAGAGGCAAACCAGTAGATAAAAAACAGGGATCAAGTGATAGAGAAATAGAATGGGTTAGTAGAAGTCAGAGAACAGGTGCTTTACAAACAGCAGTAGAAAATCTTGCACTACATAATTATAAAGTTTTGCTGGATGCAGGAGTTGCACCAGAACAAGCACGAATGATTTTACCACAAAGTATGATGACTGAGTGGTATTGGTCGGGAACACTATATGCGTTTGCAAGGGTTTGCAATCTCAGGTGTGCCTCAGATGCACAGTACGAGACACGTATTGTTGCAAATTTAATAAATAAAGAATGTGATAAGTTATTCCCGATATCATGGACAGAGTTGAGAAATACTAAATAATAGTACATTCACACTACTACGGAGGATATATATGGTAGATAAGGCTTTGGGTTGGATTCGCCAACTCACAGAATTAGGACTCGCAGTAATTGCACTTGGTGTAGTCCTTCAAATAATTTTCGGAGCAGCAATTCCTTTTCTTGGATTGGACATTGTTGGTTCGGTGGTTGCACTTGTAAAACAATTTGGCTCAGAAGGTTTAGTTGGATTGGTTGCAGTATGGGTTCTATGGGGAATCTACGAAAAAAAGTAATACCCCTATAGTCGTGTATTATAATATTTAAAAAGGGAAGGGGTCTTGTAGGCTTCTTCCCTTTTTTTTTGTCTAGGAGAAATTAATGCGAATTGAAGAAGATATAAAATTAGATTTTGGCGATGTTTTAATTCGGCCAAAACGTTCCACTTTAGTATCCAGAAAAAATGCAGTACTGGAAAGAAAATTTAAGTTTAAGTATTCTGATGACATATGGACAGGCATTCCTATAGTTGCCTCTAATATGGATCACACAGGAACGATTGCAATGTGTCATGTTCTCATGGAAAAGAAAATACTTACTGCCCTTTGCAAGTTTGTTAAGTCATCAGAATGGGGTTGGAATGAAAATATAATGAGAACGATTGGATTAGATAATGATTTAGAATTTCATACACCAAAATGGATATGTATCGATATTGCAAATGGTTACACCGAAAGGTTCTTTAATTACATAAATAAAGTTAGGGAGAGACATTCCAATGCAATTATAGTTGCTGGTAATGTTTGCACTCCCGAAGCCACAGAACAAATAATTCTTGCAGGAGCCGACATAGTAAAACTGGGAATTGGGCCAGGGTCAGTTTGCATCACACGCAAAATGACAGGTGTAGGGTATCCTCAACTTTCTTGTATTATCGAATGTGCAGATGCGGCTCACGGATTAGGTGGCCACGCAATGAGCGATGGTGGATGTACTGTGCCTGGTGATATTGCAAAGGCATTTGGTGCCGGTGCAGATTTTGTGATGTTAGGTGGAATGCTTGCAGGCCACGATGAATGTTCAGGTGAAATAGAAAATGATACAATGACTTTTTATGGAATGTCTTCAAAAGAAGCACAAATAAAATATTATGGAGAGAAACAATCTTATCGTGCTAGTGAAGGAAAGGCAGTCCAAGTTCCTTATCGTGGTAGAGTAGAAGATACCATCGAAGAAATTCTTGGAGGATTGAGAAGTTCTTGTACATACGCAGGAGCAGAAACATTAAAAGCTCTTCCGAAATGTACAACTTTCGTGAAGGTAAATCGACAACTTAATGAGGTTTTTAACTGATGAAGTCTGTACTAAAATGGTGGTTAATATTTTGTATGACCATACTAGGAATTGGTGCTTGTTTTTATTTCGATGTTCATAAGAGTTTATATGAATCCGATATAACTAGGTTGAGTTTTCTTATACTAATTATTTTTGGATGTACTTCTGTTTGGATAGGTTCGCTAACTTATCGAGTCGGAATATTACAAGATTATAATCAAAAAGGAGATGTAGGATGGTTCGTTTCAGAATCGTGTCTTGCACTTGGAATGGTAGGAACCGTTACTGGTTTTCTAATAATGCTAGGGACGGCATTTGAAAATGTTGATGTATCAAATGCAATTACTCTACAAAATGCATTATCAGATATGGCAGTAGGAATGAGTACTGCATTGTGGACTACATTAGTTGGTCTTATATGTTCTCTCATTATTAAAGTTCAGTTAGTTAATCTTGAAGTGGCTTTAAATGAATAATGAAAAATACAAATCCACCATTGGTTTTACAGATCTGCTTTTTAACATTCTTGTTGGTTTTGCATTTCTTTTCATCATAGCGTTTCTTCTAATAAAACCAGAAGCAAAGAAAAAAGATTTTGAACGGAGAGCCGAATTTGTTGTTGTGATGGAATGGGATAACGATGCTAGTGGAGATATAGATCTCTATGTAGAAGATCCCACGAACAAACAAGTTAGTTTCAGATATCATAATCACAACTTTATGCACTTAGATAAAGATGATTTGGGTGCAATGAATGATACTGTAGTTAATGCGGATGGTTCAACAACTACTATTGCAATCAATAGAGAAGTAGTAACTATTCGTGGAATTATCAAGGGCGAATATACTGTCAATGGCCATTATTATTCTGTAAGAAGTTATGATAAGCTTACTCAGGAAAAACCAACTATAACAGTAAGAGTAGAGTTACACAAAGTAAATCCATATACAATAGCATGGGTAGGAGAGAAAACGTTTACTCATAAAGGACAAGAAGAAACTTTTTTGAGATTTAGATTGGACAAAGATGGAAACATTCTTCCACCATTTACATTTGAAAAGAAAAAGTTTGTGACTCCGTTGCAAGAGAGAATGGGTAATATACAGCCAACCAGTTTGGACAACCCCCCACAAAACTTTACAGGTGCGGCAGGAGAAGTAAGAGGGACAGACAGATGATAGAACTTTTAATTTTAGGATTGGTATTACTTTCAATTATATGTTTATGGTTGTTGATTGAAGGGAGAAAAAACCCAAAGTTTTTGATTTGGTTTATTCCTCTTGTTCTTGTTTTGGTTTCATCAACATATGTAACATATACTTCAATATTAGGATATCCAAGAATTGAAAATCCAAAAGAAGGATTATATCTTAAACATTATATTGATGAACCAAATTGGATTTATTTGTGGGTTGTATATAAAGAAAGAATTCCTATATCTTACCAGTTAGTATATACAAAGAAAACACATGAAGCATTAGAGGGTGTGAAACAGAAATCGGAACAAGAAGGAAAATTTATGGTTTTACGTGAAGAAGAGAATGAAGGAACAGGAGAGGAAGAAGGAAAAGAAGAACAAGAAGGCGGAATCACAATTGGCGGAGATATTAGTTTCTATGAATGGGATTATAAATCTGACAGTCAACAAAAGAACTCAGAAAGAGAATGAATACAGTAGTTATTTTGTCACAAAAAGTATATAGTTTTTGTGACAGTCAACAGAAGAATCAAGAGGAACGTGAATGAAAAAACCATTATTACTTTTTGTAATGATGGCGACATGGATAGTTGTTGGATGTGGAACAAGTACAATAGGTTGTTATGGACATTGGGTTAAGGGCCCCGGGCATCATAGAGGAACAAGAGCTCTTCTTAAAGATGCCCATTTACCTTATTACCAATGTGTAGATGAAAATAACAAAGGTAACAATTTAGAGAAACGGAGATATTTGTGAAGAAAATGCTATTATTAATTTTCGTAATGATGGCAACATGGATGGTTGTGGGGTGTGAAACAGTAAGACAAGCAGAGTGTTATGGATTTTGGATGGAATCAAACGATGGCCATAAGAGGGGCACTAGGTGGTCTAATCGAAATAATGTTAGACCCTATCGACAATGTGTAGAGAAATCCTCTCCATATAAAAATACAGAGAAAAGGTCACACGGATGAAGATAACATTACTAATTTTTGTAATGTTAGTGATGAGTAGTTGTTCAACAAAGAGCAACAATTGGCCAGATGGAATGACACCTTTTTTTGCAGAGTGTGAAGGAACACAAAATGTATATACAGATAATGCCTGGGGAAAAAGAAAACAAAGTCCTTGTAAGAAAGGCCGTTGGTTATTTTACGATAGAGGTGAACCAACTCTAACAAATGATTAAAGGAGAATATTATGTTTAGATTTTTTACAAACAAAAAATGGTGGTTATGGTCTTGGCTTGGCTCAATGATTATTTTGGGATCACTTTGGGTTCAAGTAAAGATTGATGTAAAAATAAATGAATGGTTTGGTCAATTTTATGACATGATTCAAAAAGCACTTGCTACACCAAATGCAATTACAATAGAAGAATATTTTGCAAGTCTATTATCATTTATTACACTAGCAGGAATATATGTTGCACTCTATGTTGTAATAAGTTATTTTACAGCTCACTATTTGTTTAGATGGCGTACAGCAATGGTTGAATGGTATCATAGTGTGTATGAGAAGGCCAGAACAATAGAAGGTGCATCACAAAGGGTTCAAGAAGATACAATTAAATTTACCCGAATAATGGAAAGTTTAGGAACATCTTTAATTGAATCGATTATGGTTTTGGTTCAGTTTATTCCTATATTATTTGGATTGTCAATAGGTATTCCAATATTCTTTTTCGGTGATTGGGAATATGGATTGATTACAGGTGCATTACTTTGGACATTAGGTGGTACTGCCTTTTTAATCGGATTGGGGTGGATATTGCGTTTAGTTGGTATAGAATATGATATACAAGCAAAAGAAGCAGCATATAGAAAAATACTGGTTATTGCAGAAGATGATGGAACTGTTAGACCAAAGAAAATTGAGGAATTCTTTGATGATGTTCGTAAAATTCATTTTTTAAGTTATATACGTTATCTATATTTTAATATTGGACGAATGGCTTACTTACAAGCAAACGTATTATCAGCTTATGTATTCCTAGCACCAGCAATAGTTGTAGGAGTAATGACTCTAGGTGTAATGCAACAAATAATAAGAGCATTTGGTAGAGTAGAAGGATCAATGCAATATCTATTAAAAGCGTGGCCTACCATTATTGAATTAATGAGTGTTTTTAGGCGGTTAAGAGAATTTGAAACTAAATTGATGGAGTATGAAAAGGTATAGAATATAAGGAGTAAGTAAAATGTTATTGTCTCCATTTAAAATAATATGGGAATTGATTGAGTTTGGACTACAAGCATTATTCGTGTATGTTCTTGTAATTATCATATTCATTGGAATCCTATTCATAGTACTAAAAGATAACAAGGCAACAAATAACACAACTACAATAGAGTATGTTGAAGTGAAGCCTTACATTTATAAGAAAGTAGAACAAGAGTGTAAAAGACCGGCAGGATGCCGTATCCTAGAGGATGGAACTATAGAATATTAAAAAACGTATGGGTAAAACTAATGGTAGCATTTTCACATTTGTCAATGATTGCTTTTGTAATATTGGGTTTGTCTATGGTGAGGTTAATGATAAACTTCAGCGCATTACTTGCAAAAAATTATAATGATGATGGAGATGATGATGTCTTTTTTTATTGGCCACATACAGCAATTAGTTTTATAACATTTTTTACTATTATACTATTTTGGTGGACTTCTTATCCGTTAAGAGATTTGACTTATTTTCCAAATGACGGATGGAATTTATTCACGTTTTTATTATATCTTTCTGTACCATTTTTGTTTTTTATGCTTTCTGAAGTAATTGCTCCACAAGCTGAAGCACACAAAGATAAAGAAGTACATTTACGTGAATATTATTACCACAATTATAAAGTTATATTAGGATTAGCATGGATGTTACAAGTATGTCTTCTCGCAAATCTTTTTGTATTCTTTCAAGGAGAATGGGCTTCATTGAAAGTAGTAGGTAGAGTTATTATGCTCGTTGTCATGGCTCCAATGGTGTTGAGTGATAACAGAAGAGTTCATGAAATCGGTATGGGAATCTTTTTTGTGGGATTTGTATATACTATTGTCAAATACCATATTTACATTTAAGAATAATATAATAAGAGGTGAAGATGAATATGAAATTTATTAAAATTATATTATGTATGTTGTTTATTTTTGGTACAATGATCATGGTCAGTCAAGTTAATGCTAAAGATAATAAAACAGAGGAGTGGCATACTCAGTTAGTTTATGATACCGTGAATGGGTGTTATCAAGGAACATATAGATGGATAATACTAGCGAATCCAGCATTGATTGGAAGACCGCCACCACCTGTTATTCAACGACAAATGATAAATCATTGTTTTTGTGTACTAGATAAAGTAAGAGTAGAATTTTCTATCGAAGAATATGTTAGATTTGCGAGATCTAGTGAATCGCTAGGAGATCTTTTCTTGAAGAAAGCATATGAATGTATTAGAGAATTTGATACGATGCGTGGAATTATTCTTATGCAAAATCCATTAGATAATGCAACAAAGACAGACAATGGGACGATTGAGAAATTAGAAGTGCTGCCTGCAGAGCCGGAAGAGCCCGAAGAGTCATCACCTGTTGAGAAACTAAACGACCAACAAACAATTTTACAAGGGTAGGACACGAATGAAAATACACAGGCTGCTTGGCTTGATGTGTTTTTCTATATTCGTTATTAGTTGTGCGACAAATAGTAACAACATATCAGTTAAAGAAAACAAAAATGATTTACCATCAGTAATAGAACGTGTAAAAAAATCCATAGTCTATGTGATGGCAAGTGCGCTCGAAAATCCAGCAACAAACCCAGCACAAAATTCTGCGTGTTCGGGTGTTGTGATAGAGAATCAATATATCATTACTAACTATCATTGCATCCATAATCAAAAATATCTCAGAATATTTTATTGGGATGAAAATGATTGGGAAGGACACGAAGTATCAATTATAGGAAGAGATCCGCTCGCAGACCTAGCACTTCTTAAAGTAACGGATAAAGAAACTCCTGTTTCTTTTCTCAAATTCGCAGAGGGCGAATTGAAAACAGGAGATGAAGTTTTTGCAATGGGTCATCCAATGGGTATGACATGGACTGTGACTAAAGGAATCCTTTCAAACACAGATAGATTTGCAAGGCATCCTTATATTAAAGCTGTTCAAACAGATGCAGCTATCAATAAAGGAAATTCTGGTGGGCCTCTTATGAATATGAAGGGGGAAATTGTTGCAATTAATTCTTTGATGATTTCTAAAGTAAATGAAAATGCAGGATTGGCAATTTCAATTCGAGCAGACATTGTAAAACACTCTGTTAAAACAATGTTAGAATATGGCATCGTGGATAGGGGTGCGCTTGGTATTATGATTACTCCATTAGGAGATGATCGACAAAGGGATAATATTTTAAAAAAGAATCCCACAGTTAATCAAAAAAATATTCCAAATACTCTTGGATTGTTGATAAGTGAAGATAAAACCATTCCAGAAGAATTGAAATTGTGGGATACAATAGTAGCAATTGATGGAATACCAATTAACAATGGCATAGAATTTGCAGAAGAAATGAATAAACATGAAATTGGTAAAAAAGTTTCAGTTACAATTATCCGTAAGAAACGATTTATTCAATTAGATTTAATGATAAGGGTGTTTGAAGTTCCTGTAGATAAAATGTATGCGAGGCCGGGAGCAGTAAACCCTTAATCATATATAAAGTAATTAGAATTGTTTCTTAAATTTTATATGGAAGATATAAATGAGTAAGAAGTTGTGGTATTCATGGGATGAGATGAGGCGAGATATTAATGTTCTTTGCCGAGATATAGTATTAGATAATTTCAAACCTCAAGTGATAGTAGGAATTTCTAGGGGCGGTTTAGTTCCTGGCGTGATGATGTCTCATTGGTTTAAACTCCCCTTTAAACCTGTGAGAGCATCGATGAGAGATTTTCCCACATGGGAAGATTACTTACCTAAAAAAACAGATCAACGAGTTCTCATTGTTGATGACATCTGTGATTCAGGCAAAACATTCCAAAAAATTTCTAGTCATATAACTGGGCCAAGAAAAGGAGATCCATTGGAAATCCGATGTGACATAAGATTCTGTTCTCTTTGGTGGAACAACGAGGCCCCAGAAGGATTTGAACCTCACTATTATGCACAGGAAATGGCTAAAGATTCAACTAAAACATGGATACATTTTCCACATGAATTGTGGTGGAATGCTCCTGTTTGATAATATTATGGGATATGATTTTGTTGCATTGTTCATTTGGAAATATGGACTTTATATTATAATAACTTATGTGATGATAGATTCATTTTGATAAATATTCATTTAAGGGGAGTTACAGACGGTAACTCTTAAACAAAAAATCTCGGAAGGAGATTAATATGAAGAAACTAATTGCCCTAGTGGCGGTGGTTGCAATGTTTGCAGCCTTTAGTATAAGTATCGTTGGTAAGAAATTACCTTCAGTTGGTTATGTTCTAGTGGGGCCACACACCGATGGTGGATGGTCAATGAGACATCATGATGGATTTCAATCATTAACAAAACATGGTTATAATGTGTCGATGGTTGAAATGGTGCCTGAAGCAGAGTCAACAAAAATATTCAACAAACTTGCACGAAAACACGATATTGTATTTGCAACCTCATTCGGTTATATGGATGGAATGGAAAAGGCTGCAAAGAAAAATCCTGACACAATTTTCATGCACGCTACAGGTTACAAAGGCAACGATACTAACTTTGACAACTATGGTTGTATGAGTTATCAAGCACGATACCTTTCTGGTGTTGCTGCAGGATTGATGACAAAAACTAATAAGATTGGTGTAGTTGGTTCACATCCAATTCCAGAAATCATTCGTAACATTAATGCCCTCATACTTGGTGCAAGGTCAGTTAATCCAAAAGCAGAAGTTAATATTGTGTGGATTAATAGTTGGTTCGATCCACCTAAAGATATGGATGCGGCCAAAGCACTTCTTGATGACAACAACGATGTTCTGTTCACTACAACCGATTCGCCTAGTGTAGTTGCCCTTGCACAACAAGTGTGGAAACGTGATGGTAAAGAAGTGTGGAGTATGGGTAATGATGCACCTATGGGACACAATGGCCCAGATAGATACATCACAGGTATGATGTTCAATTGGAATATTATGTATAAACACATACTTGACAAAGTTGCAGCTGGAACGTGGAAACCAGGCCAACGGTTAAATTGGGGACTACAGGAAAATTGTGTAGGACTATCGCCGTGGGGTGTCAATGTACCTGGCTCAGTTGTCAATCATGTTGAGACAATTAAGATGGATTGGGTAAATGACAAGATGGATAGATTCTTTCCATTTAGTGCCGGTGTTACTAAGCAAGATGGAACAAAAATTCCTGCTGGTGAAATCAAACGCCAACAACTTGATACTATGCAATTCTATGTTGAAGGTGTGAACGGCAAGTTGAACTAAAATGACCACATTATCAGTGAGCTCTATTCCGATAATTGATTTTAGATTTGAGAATGACTGCATTGAAGAAATGTACAAAGCATATTCCACTTGTGGTTTTGCTGTCTTTACTCATGTCTATGATAATTGGTTATCGGAATTTGAAGATTGGAAACAACTCATGGAAGAGTTCTTCCATCTACCACTATCAGCAAAACGACAATATGCTTATAGTGGTGTGAAAGAAAACCTTGGCTATAATTGGTTGGAGGAGGAGCGTCTGACTCCAACCATGCCTGGCGATTTGAAAGAATCTTACAATTGGGTTTCTCCTGACCGTATGCAGGAACAATACTGGCCCAAAGAAATTCCCGAATTTAAACCTCTCGCACAAAAGATAGAACGCATTTCAAGAATGTTGTCCTATCAATTCCTCTATAGATTTGAAAAAGTTCTAAGAATTCCTACAGGATCATTAGTTGAGCAACATATAGATGGTTCTGCAACCATGAGAATGATTCATTATCCTGCGTGGAAAGATAATATTAAAGAAGGACAAGTCAGAGGTGGAGCTCATACAGACTATGGTTCTATCACTTTACTCTGGCGTTTTGATGATATAAGTGCGTTACAAGTTTATGACAAAAAAGATGATGTGTGGGTTACTGTACCATCAGTTAAAAATTCTATAGTATTAAATGTTGCAGATATGTTTGCAAGATGGTCAAACGATATATTAAAATCAACGCCACATCGTGTAGTAAATGTAGATATGGATAGGCCACGATACTCAATGCCCTATTTTGTAGACCCAGGCCGTGATGTGATTATCAAAAATCTTACAAACCAACCAGACAAATATTCTCCAATTTCTGCATACGAATATCTCAAATGGAGACTTGCACAATCTTATGTGGATGATGAGTACATAGATAATGAAGAAGTGGGAAAAGATGGTAAACAACATCTTCCCGAAAATCAAGAGTATAAATGAAATAAAGAGTGTTGCGCTCTAGTGCGAAAAGATGACAACTTTTCAACATCTAGACCGGCGGAATTCGTCTATCGCTTAGTGATCTTCTGTAAAGGTAGTCTATTATTAAACTTGTAAAATTTGATTTTTGCAAGGGACTCAGAGGGGCAAACTAGCACTCTTTTTTTTAATGAGATAGTATGTTTAATAAAAGAGAAATTATTATTTGGATATTTGTAGCCTTTGTTGGTATGTCTTTAGCATGGGCTTGTAGATTAGAAGGGGCAATTATGAACGAAAATATAGGGAGACATACACATTTATTTCAATCAGTAGATTTTAAATCTCATTCGGGATTAGAACTTAAATGGAAAATTGAGTGTGATGCTATATCAGATCCAGAATGGTTTACTATCAGTCAAATGATTATGGAGATTTCACCACCATTTAAAGAGGCAGTAGGAATACCTAGAGGGGGAACTAAATTAGGAAGTTTGCTCAATCAATATGGAACAGGAAAAAGAGAAGACCCGATTTGTATTGTCGATGATGTACTTACTACTGGCGGTTCGATGGAAGAATTTAAGATAAAAAGACAATGGAGAAACCCTACTGATTACATAGGATGGGTAGTGTTTGCACGAATCAAAACACCAAAATGGATTACTGCATTATTTCAGATGCCAGTTTAACTAAATAGTTATTCCTTCAAAGATATAAGGTTGGCTGCAGGGGAAGGAATCGAACCTTCAGTTTATGACCGCCAACAACGGAATGCGTTTGCCAATTTCGCCACCCTGCAATCAATCTTTTTCTTCTAGTCTTTTCAACTCAATTGCTTGTCTATGCAATTGATCTAATACTTCATGTATACCAGCACCATTTTTATAAACTGGAATTGTTTTATTACTTTTTACTGAAAATAATTTACCATCTTTATAAACTGGAATTATTTCATCAGTCATTTACGATTAACCTAGCACGTTTCATAGCACTAATCATTCTAGTTATACCAATTCCACCACCATATCGTGGAACGAAATCGTGTGCAAGAAATTGTTCAAGTTCTGCTTCTACTCTATCTTTTCCGAATAGATTAAACAATAATTCTGCATAACCGCCTTCAGAGATAGTATAGAATTGATTTTTCATTTCATCAACATCAGTACCACGTTCCGCACTACCAATAGTTTCCATTCCGCCCATGATAACATCACATTTATTAGCAAGTTTCTTTTCCTTTTTCACATCCATTTCACCAAGTTTCATGTTCCAAAAAGGACTTGTTGATTCTGGAAAATGCGTTAAAAAGAATACATCTCCATATTCTTTATACATTTCCTCTTCATGACCGGCATCTAATTCTACACCAGTATATTTTGCTAGCACACTTTGATAAAAACCGCCAGGGAAATTTTCAGTAAAACGATTCCTTTCATGATCACATTTGAATCCAAGATGTTTACAAAGATCGTTTTCTAATTGAAGTAAATCTTCAAAATCGCCAGGAGCCTCAAATTCAAACATTGGGAAGATTAATTCATGTCTTCCTTCTTTTGGATTCTGTTCTTGTCGATATGATGTTGATACACAATAACACCCTTTCAATTCTGGTTTTGTCAGTAGTTCATATTCTAACCACATTTGACCAGTTTGAGGTAAAGGCCAGATTTGTCCAGAGTACTCGTAAGTCGCAACTGTTGTTGGATCTTCACAAGCAGCAAGTATAGATAATCTGTTTTGGGTATGTACTTCTTGAAATCCTTTTTCATCAAAAAAGGATCGGAGTTGGCGGGTTACTTCAGTAAATTCATAAGGTGATATAAGGGATGACATTGCCTCCTTTCTAAAAAAATCTCTACCTTAAAAAGAGATTTCTTTTTATTTATAAGAAATGATTTTCTAATATTTGGAAAAATGTAAAACTAAATACAGTATGAAGAAAAAACATAGACAACTTTACGATTATTGGAAATATAAAAGGAGCTCCTTGACAGAATTTAATAATCCTGTAATACAGACACTAATTGGTTTGGTAATTTTTTACATAGGACTCAAACTTTTCAGCGGAGGAATGAAGAGTATGGGGAAGCTAGAACATATGGAATACTTTTTAGGCAATCCATACTATATGTTCGTAGGTGGAATTGTAATGACTCTTCTATGGCAATCTTCATCACTATCAACTACTGCCATTATAGGATTAGTAGCGAGTGGTGCATTGCCTTTACCATCTGCAATTGCTGCTGTACTTGGTGCAAACATAGGAACTACAGGAACTATTTGGCTAGCAGGAATGTTAGTGAGCGATGGTATGCCTGTAGGGATTACTAAACAAATAGCGATGGTACATACTGGTGTAAATCTGTTTATGGCAGCCCTATTGCTTCCATTTGTACAACAGATTGCAAGATATATGTCTAAATTTTGACTTGACAAATGCATTATAAATTGTTATAATGATAGAAGAAAGTGAGAGAATAATCTGTCACATAAACTATAACATGAATAGAAAAATAATATGATTACTATTAAAGTAAAACCAAGAGATAACATGAATCATGTGTTGAGCAAATTCAAATCAATGGTCATGAATGAGGGCATCATGAAAGATGTTCGTGCTAAGTCCCATTTTGTTAAACCTTGTCTCAAAAGAAAATTGAAACGAGAAGAGGCTGCAAGACAACGCATGAAAGATGAATTAAAAGTTATCAGAAAAATACAGAATGAAGAAAAAGAATGGAAACAACGATAACATCGTTGATTTAGATCTATTTCGTAGAGAAAAATTTACTCTCAATGTTCATGTAGGTGGGTATTATGCCAATCTAGAAATGAGAGTGTATCTTCATATTGTCGGTATTACCTCACCGATGCACACTAAAAATGCAGAATGTCATTTCATTGCAGAAGATCATTTCGGAAATTTAGTTACTTTTCGTACTGATGATCCGCCGCCGGAGTTTGTTCCCTCTTCTATGGAGGAATTTTCGGCCGCAGCAATGCAGATGCCAGATCCTGAATCTCCTTTAGTGTCTTAGTATTATAAATAATTAATGAGGGTTATGGAGGGAATATTCGCAAAGAAGATTTTCTGAATCTTCTGGATATGGCCTCTCCCCTCATTAGTTTGTCATACCTACCCTATAAAAACAAAATTTTGTAATAAGAATGTTACGATTCAAAGAATACCTTATTGAGGCAAAAGAAGGTAAAAACCTTCATTTGGAACATCTAGAAGATGAAGTTCTGAACAATGGCATCAATGGGACTAGGGGCGCAATTAACTTCTTACAGTCATTGAGAGATATGCTTGCAGGAAGTTCAAAGAAAAGTGTCAACGTTACAGTTAAGTGGGATGGAGCCCCTGCGATATTTGCAGGGATCAATCCAGAGAATGACAAGTTTTTTGTAGGAACAAAAGGAGTGTTCAACGTAACTCCTAAAGTCAATTACACAGATGCGGATATAGATGCAAATCATTCCTCGGCTGGACTCAATGCAAAGTTAAAAGTTGCACTCAAGTATCTCCCAAAGTTAGGAATAACGGATGTTCTACAAGGAGATATGTTATTTACACAAGATGACTTTTCAACAGAAATAATAGATGGCATCTCTCATATTACCTTCACACCCAATACAATTACGTATGCCGTACCAAAGGAAAGTGCCAGTAAGATTGAAAAATCGAAAATGGGTATTGTCTGGCATACCACTTACTCAGGAACGAAGCTCCAAGATATGCGGGCATCTTTCGGTGCGAATATAAAAGGATTAACTAATACAAATGATGTATGGTTTACTGATGCAGATTACAAAGATACATCTGGAACTGTGAATTTTAACAAGTCAGAAACGGATAAGATAACAGCAGTATTATCTCTTGCAGGAAAAACATTTCGTAAGATGAGTGCAAATTTCATGAAACAATTGATGAATCGTGACGATATCGTGACATTAATCAAGACATTTAATAACGTGAAAGTCAGAGAAGGCCAGAAGATATCAAACACCACTAAACACACTTCTGATTTAATCAAATATATAGATGTTAAACTTCAAAAAAACATAGATAGTGTAAAGACCCCAAAAGCAAAACAAGCAAAAAAACAGACCAAAGATGCGGTTGTTGGATTTCTTTCTTCTAATAAGAAAGGCCTACAGACTATTTTCGATATGCAAAATCATTTGGTCGATGCAAAGAACATGATAATTCGCAAATTAGAATCAGCCAAAGGGGTTATGGACACCTTCATTCGTACCGAAAATGGATATCGGGTAACACCAGCAGAAGGTTTTGTTGCAATAGATCAGATGGGAAGTGCGGTGAAACTTGTTGATCGCATGGAATTTTCACGTGCTAATTTCAATGCAGCAAAGAATTGGACAAAATGAACAACCACAAACGAAATGCAAAAATAGCAACTTCTTTACACGAAGCAACCGAATGGGAAGAGATGTTTGGAGATGAAACATATCAAGATTCTCGTTGGGGCGATCCTGCAACCATCAGAGGTAAGATAGAAGTTGCACGAAATAAAGTCAAGTCAAAACAAAAAGAAGGTGATGAAGAAGAAGAACAAGACCATAGTGATCATCAACAAAGAACAAACGAATCAAAAAAATCATACGAAAAATTTATCAAAGAAGTAAGAGGAACTACGGCGGTATTCACGTTTGGTCGATTCAACCCCCCAACAATCGGTCATGAAAAATTGTTAAATGTAGTCGGGAGTACCGCTACCAGAGCCAAAGCCGAAAGTTTTGTATACACAAGTCATTCTCAAGATGCAAAGAAGAATCCCCTATCAAACGACCAAAAAATAGTATTCATGAAAATGATGTTTCCCAAACATCGAACTTCTTTCATGAGAACAGAAGCAAAAACAGCACTCCACGCATTGTCAGAAATTCATAAAACAGGAAAATTCTCAAAGGTTATCATGGTTGTAGGAAGTGATCGTGTAAGAGAATTTAAAACTTTATTGAACAAATACAATGATATAGAATCTAAACATGGTTTTTATAGATTTGAAGACATAGATGTAATTTCAGCAGGAGAAAGAGATCCAGATGCAGAAGGAACAAGTGGAATGTCTGCATCAAAGATGAGAGCTGCAGTTAAAGATAAAAATTATGATATTTTCAAAATGGGTGTTCCTTCTGGTATGTCAGAAAAAGATTGTCATACTCTTTACAATGCAGTCGCAAAAGGAATGAAAGTTAAGTTGGCTGAGATTAGGGAAGAGTGGGGATTGGATGAACTGGAAGAAGCACCAGTTAAAGCAGCAAATTCCAAACCACCATCAAGAGGGTTGTCTCCTTCACAACGAAGAAGAATGGCAATTCGTATGAAAATTATGGCAAAGAAACCTTCTTTCATAATGAAAAGAAAACGTGCAATGAAACGTGCAGCAACCAAAGCAAAACTTTTGATGCGAGCGAGAAAATCTGCAATACAAATGGTTGTTAAAAAATTCTATCCCAAACTTAAAACAAAAAGTAGATCAGAACTTAGTTATGCAGAACGTGGAAAAATCTCTGATATAGTCAAAAAGAAAGCAGGACTTATTGCTCGATTTGCAAAAAGACTTGTCAAAGATAAACGAAAACAAGATGTGGAACGTAGAAAGTCCATGAATAAACCAAAGGAGAAGTAAAATGTGTAATAACGAAGAATGCAAATGCGAAAATTGTACTTGTGATCCCTGTGAATGCACAATTGATAACCAATGTGGCTGTGATGAGGAGTTAGTCGCAACAATATAGAAAGGATGAAGTGGCTGAATATACGAATAATGAACCCTGTGAGTTCATTTATAACATAACTGCTGTAGAAAAGATTGTCGATGGAGATACTATCGATGCGATTTTTGATTTGGGTTTCGATGTACGGATATGTAATAGAATCCGTTTACTAGGAATAGACACACCAGAATCCAGAACAAGACACAAGAACGAAAAAATATATGGTAAATTGTCCAAGACTGCATTAACATCGTGGATACATTGGGCAATATTGTCAGATAGAGATGATATTGAAATTCAATGTCGATGTCCAGAATCAGATAGTAGAGGTAAGTTCGGTAGAGTACTAGGTGAACTTTGGATTAACTGTACAGAAGATGGGCATGAGTTTGGAGGATGGACAAACATAAACAAATGGATGTGTGAGAGTGGTTACGCAGTTGGTTACACTGGCCAGAACAAAGATGATGTTAAAGGCGAGCATTGGAAAAATCGTTTACTTCTAGAAGAACAGGGAGTTCATGAACTGTTACAATGGGATGAAAACTAATGGCATATTCGGATAAAGTATTGGAACATTATGATAGACCAAAAAATGTTGGTAGTTTGGATAATAGGGATAGTTCTGTCGGTACTGGTCTTGTGGGTGCTCCAGAATGTGGAGATGTAATGAAACTACAAATAAAAGTTGATAGCGATCATAAAATCAT
>Ga0209337_1000919_pt1 | contig 23199 bp, 11 predicted proteins | sample LinPmetageLP53_FD_184044 | JGI IMG/M metagenome (GOLD analysis project Ga0209337, IMG submission 184044) | Marine viral communities from the Pacific Ocean - LP-53 (SPAdes) (version 2) | ecosystem: Environmental > Aquatic > Marine > Oceanic | place: Pacific Ocean | collected 2010-02-08 | reverse complement strand
AACTGAGGAAAGATTAATGAGTGGATACGGATACAACAATGCAGGTAATGTCGGAGGAGGCGGTTCTAGTTATACACCGCCAACCCCCCCTGCATCTACACCGCCACCACCTCCAGCTGCTCCACCTCCACCACCTCCAGCTGCTCCACCCCCACCTGCTTCCACACCTCCTCCTGCGTCTCCTCCTGCGTCACAGACAGAGTATTCCCCACCAACTATACCAGACACCACCCAAGAGGAATCCCAACCCAGTTCAGTCAATGAAACGGGCCCTTTTGAAATAAACAGGTATTACCCTTTATATAATACGATTGAAGGTGCCGTTTCTGCGAGTCCTGATCCTACTTCTATTAGGTCGGGAGAAACGACAGAGGGATATCATATTCACATATTCTTTGATACAGAATACTATATGCCTAATGGTCTTGAGATGGGTGTTACCCAATTTCACGGAGACTATCCAAGGGGAGGATTGCCAAACCAGCAAACTGAACAAGTAGTCGTTGAGGATGTTCAGGAAATTATTTTCAGTGGGGTTCAGAAATTTACTTTCAGAGACGAGCTTAATAATTTTAAAGTATACGAAGTAGGTGATGTAGTTTTATACGAAGGAGAAATGTATGAAGTCCTCAGAGAAACCTACGGAAGATATCCTAGTGATGATGGTGTGTACTTTATCATGTTAAATAAGAAAGATAGAATAGTCGATGGAGGAGAATTCTGATGGCAAAAAATGCAGCGAGACTTTTTACAGATTATAGTAATGCTGGTGTTCCTATACAGAGTGGACCTCAAACAGGTGTTCGTATAAATGGAATTCCAGTTGCGGTTAAGGACTCTGTTCTTGCTTGTCACAATCATGGAGATACCGAGATATGCCAATCTCCATTCAGCATAGGATCTCCCACGGTGAGAGCGGGAGGAAAGTCTATTCTTAGATTGAATGATTCGGCTCAATGTGGACATAAGATCATAACAGGTTCTCCCAATGTGAGGGTTGCATAATGCCAGTTAGTCAAATAGGAAACGGTGACTTCCCACTAAACAACTGTGCTATCCTTCGTCAATTACTAGAACCGGATCAAATTGACTTTATTCAGACTTTCCTTCGGGGTGATGCACTGATAAATCCAATTCAAGAATTGTCTGCTGGTGTCAAAGGCGCAATAGGAAATGCTATTGGTGGTATAGCAAGTCTTCCGATAAACAGTTCGGGAGGATTAGGCCCACCTACTGGGTATTCCCAAACTCTTTTAGTATCTTGGACAAATGCACTTAGCGAGTTTCGATCTGATTTGGTAGATTTTGAGTCATATACAAACAGAATGAGCGGCGTTATCACTGGATTTCAGCAAGGTCAACCAAATCTTGGTAGAATTCTTGGAATTGGAAGTGCCTATAATTCTGCGTTAGCAACACTCGCTACTGATCCAGCACAACTACTAGAAGATAACTTCTCTCACGGTTTTAATAGTTTGAAAAAAGAATTTGGTATTGATGCTGTAAATGAATCAGATAATGTTCTGGAGCAGATAAACAATATACTAGCACAAGCAGGAACTGGATTTCCCGGTAACATTCCAGCGGCTTCTGTTGTTAGTCAAATAAGTCAACTGACAGGAAGTCTTAGTACTATAACACAAAGTATCACTAATATTAAAAACGCAGAAAATGCATTTCTCGCTGGAGCATTAGCTTTTCTTGATAAGTTTGGTTTGGCTAATACTGCTTTGTCAGGAGTTCTGACAGATCCATGTATGATCGGAAAGGTTTTTAAGGATATTCTCGCTTCTCCTGATTTAAGTGCATTGATTCCTAAATTTGAATTACCGTCACTACCATCATTGGAAGAGATTACTTCATTGATACCAGATCCAGAAAGTATCGCAGAAGAAATTAAAGCAAGTGTTGAGGGAATAGTGGAATCTATTCAACAGCAGGTTGCAGAATTGATTGATGGAGCAGCCGAAGCTGGTCAACAAGTAGTAGAGCAGATACAAAAAGGCGCGGAGGATCTTATTCGTGCGGGAGAAAATTTGATAGCAGCTTCAGAACAAGCTGCGGGAGATCTTGCAGAAAATGTAGAAGAGTTTGGAAAAGACGTTGATAAATTCTTCGAGGATCTCGAATCTAAGTCCCAAGAAGGTCAAGGAACTATTGAAGAAGGTGACGAATCGGTGGTAGTCACGGAGACTGTTGAAGTAGTAGAGGAACCACGGGATTCTACACCATCACTTCCACCCCCTCCCCAGAACAGACAAGAAGAAGTTCAGTATGAATCAAACGCTGTAGTTCTACTTTATCGACAGGAGATTGCAAAGGGTATAGTTGGAGGTAGAGCTAATTGGTTAGCGAATAACTTTACATTGAATCAACTACGAGAAGCGTTTGACTATGCAGATTATCAAGGCTTGGTTGACAGATCATACAATCGTTTAGGTCCAACTAGAGCTATGATTTCAGAGGCTATACAAATACAAAATGAATCCAATTGAAGTACTTAACTAGGCATATATACTACAATGGCAAGATACTCAGATTTAGATTTAAACTTTGACATACATCCTCTGACAAAGGATGTTCCTATACTTACTGATATGGAAGCACTGAAAAGATCGGTTAGGAATCTTGTCCAGACAGCTAAATATGATAGACCATTTAGACCTAATATAGATTGTGGAGTTAGACAATATTTATTTGAATCATTTTCTCCTGTAATATCAGTGAAGATAAAAAACGCAATCGAAAGGGTCATTACTAATTTTGAACCCCGAGTGGAACTGTTGAATGTCCTAGTGAGGACTAACGAAGACAGAAATGCTTATGATGTTACTATTGTTTTTAGACCTAAAAACATAAACCAAACTACACAAGTAACTTTTGTCCTTGAGAGGACTCGATAATGGCAATAGACGCAACTAAAAATATTACAGATTTGGATTTTGATGATATTAGGACGAACTTCGAGTCATACCTAAAGAACCAAGACAAGTTCAAGGATTATGACTTTGAGGGATCAGGACTTTCAGTTCTTCTTGACGTATTGGCATACAATACTCACTACCAATCATTTTATACAAACATGGTAGCAAATGAAATGTTCTTGGATAGTGCTGCTAAAAGATCATCGGTGGCATCACACGCCAAGCAAATTTCCTACACTCCACATTCAAAGCGTGCGTCTCAAACCTCAGTTCAAGTTACCCTGTCGAGTAACATTTCGGCAGACACCACAATAATACCAGCAAAAACAAGATTTCGTGGTAAGTATATCACATCAAACGGGGACACCACCGTATATTCATATTACAACAGCACCCCTGTTAAAATTTCAACAACCGGATCTGCTCCTTATACATCACCTACTTTTGAGATTTATGAGGGCAATTGGGCAAATGTCTCATATGTACATTCACTCGTAGGAAAAACCAGATATATCATACCATCGACAAATGTTGATACAAACCACATGACGGTCAATGTTCTAACTTCGATAAATGATAGTGGCGGACGAGGTGATGTCTGGACGAAGGTTACTGATATTACTCAAGTAACCCCTACAACAAATGCATATTTTTGTGAATTGAGAGCTGATGGATTCTATGAAATAACTTTCGGTGATGGTATCATTGGTAAAAAACTTGCTGACGGAAACGTGATAGCAATCGAGTATCTGGATACTTCAGGAGCTGTTGCAAATGGATTAGGTAAATCTGATTCAGCATCTGATAGATCGTTTACCGTTAGTGTCGGAAATTCGGTTGTGTCAGTAATATCTTCATCTGATTTAGGATCAAATGAAGAAAGTCTAGAGAGTATAAGAACAAATGCTCCTAGATTTTATCAAACTCAAAACAGAGCAGTAACTTCCAATGATTACAAGTCTTTAATCTTAAATGAGTATGGAAATGTAGAAGACGTAAAAATTTATGGAGGAGAGGATGCAGATCCACCTCAGTACGGAAAAGTTTTTATATCAATTAAACCAAAATCATCGGGTGTTTTAACTGACACAGAAAAAGAAACAATAAAGAGAGACGTTCTGAAATCTAAGAACGTCGTTGGTGTTATACCAGAACTTATTGACCCCGACTACACTTATGTTAAGTTTAATGCTAAGGTCGGATATGACTCAACATCTACAGCTAAATCCCCCAATGAACTGGCCGCACTCGTAGAAGTGTATTTAAATTTATATGCAAATACCGAACTCTCCAAGTTTGGTAAGCCACTGTATGTAAATCAATTGGAAAACCTATGCAGGAATTTGGATCCATCTTTGCAGTATGTTGACGTAGATTTGAAATTAGAAAAGAGATTAGTTCCTGATCTAAACAAGCAAAGAAACTATACCATAAAATTCAACAACACTCTCGAAAATACGCATCATAATGCGTTAAACGGAATTTCAGGAGATGCGAGTGTCCAATCTTCTAACTTTGCATATAAGAAAGATGACGGTACAATATTCCTTGCCGCTATTGATTCCTACATGAACGGAAAACTTAGAATATATGAAGATGTTCTTGGAGTTAAACAAACGGTGTTCAAGGATGTGGGTGATGTAGATTTTGCAGGAGGTAATATAAACATCGAAAACTTCTCTCCTCTTAGTGCGAGTTTCAATGGAACAATTCGGTTTGAGGTTACTCCCAAAGAAGATGCTATTTACACACCAGAAAATAATATTTTAAATTATGAGGCTTCCTCTTCGGATAACTCTACTTCAGTTCAGGTATTTGATGTGACAGATCGTACGCAGCGTATAGGTTCATCTGCGACTGTAAGTAGTTCTTCAACCAGCACTAGTAGCAGTTCTTCTTCAACAACATCCACTTCATCTTCATCTTCCTCTTCGTCTTCTTCATCTTCAGGTAGCGGTAGTGGTGGCGGTGGTGGCGGCGGTGGATATTAATAAATGGCTCTAGGATTACTATTACGTGAAGCTCACGGTTTAACCATTTGGGATAATGGCACACTTGTACAATTCCCACCCAGAATTGAAAGTCTGCTGGAAGGTATTTCCCCCCTAATCCAATCACAGGTTCCTGATTTTGTAAATTCAGATCACCCCAACTTTGTGGCTTTTCTGGAAGCGTATTACGAATGGATGGAGCAGTCTGGAAATGCCACAGAAAGAACGCTCCTACTCAATGATTACTATGATATAGAAACGACTATAGATGAATTTGTAGGATCCTTTGAAAACACGTTCATGAATGATTTGCCTGTTGTTTTTGAAACTGATGAAGTTGGAAATACCATAAACAGAAAAAACATTCTTAAAAGAATTAAAGACTTCTATGCTATAAAAGGATCAGAGAAGTCTTTTGAATTTTTCTTCAATGCTTTCTATAATAGTATTTTAGAAGTCTATTATCCAAGAAATGATTTGTTTGAGAGTTCTGGTGGTAACTGGTCTGAAAAGAAATCTATACGTATTACCTCAAATAATGGCAATGATCTTTTTAATCTAAAGGGTCAAGTCGTCAATCAAATGAACATCGCTAGAACTTCCTACATTGGATCTGCTAGGGTAGACGATCTTCTTCAATATAAGGAAGGTCCATACAAGGTAACAGAACTATTTTTGAGCAATATACAGGGAGCGTTTATTGCTTCTCAGGATATTCGTGCAGTACTGTCCACAGGTTCTTCAGTTGATGAAACTGTTTTTGGTGTAAATACTAAATTTGAAATGACCAGTCTTGGTGTGAATTATAGGATAGGTGATAAAGTCACCTTACTTAATACCGACAGTGGTGTAGGTGCCTCTGGACAAGTTTCTAGAGTAGATAATGCAGGGCAGATTCAGGAAGTTATAATTCTAAACCCCGGAACAAACTACACACAGAGTTCTACATTTTCTGTTGAAACTTCTAGTGGTGATGGTACTGCTTTCGGACTTGCTACTGTTGGTGCGGTCGCAGAATATGCTGGTGTATACTTGGACGATGGTGGAAAACCAAGTTCAAGAAAGAAACTACATGATAGTAATTACTACCAGAGATTCTCTTATGTTCTGAAGTCAGAACTATCAATAGAGAAATATGGAAAAGCACTCAAGTCTTTGTTGCACCCAGCAGGATTTAAATTCTTCGGTGATATCCTTTTAACAGACAACATAGAATCTAATCTGCCTTTCCATAGTGAATTGCAGAGTACAGTAATAACCAGAATTGGTAATTATACACCATATACATTCGGAACCACACAAGACTTACGATCAAATAATTCCATAGCAGGTACAAGTGTGGATTTATATCCAGATGGATACGCACCCGGCTTTACTGGAGTTACTTCAAATGGTCAAACTGGTGTTACTTTAGTTTATGGTTCTGATGTTGCCACGGTTCCCGAGGGTGGTGTAACACAACACTTCGTTGGTATTGGTGCCACCGGGGCGTTAGGTATCACAAGCGAAGCGGGTGGATATACCGCTGCACAAGGTCTCAGCTTAAATTTCTTTGCTATCCACCACCACCCAAATTCAAAGGGTGCAAGTTCTGGAGATAATACCATATCATACGGAACATCGTTTGGAGCAATAGTCAATAATACATTTTTCAATCTTCCTGTCGGAAGTAAGTTTCATTCTAACCCTACATATTCTACATGGTCTAAACCTAAGTTCCCGTATCTTGGGACGGGCGGAACCTTGTCTGATGAATATTATAGCGCCCCGTTTGGTCTTACCGCTAACCCGGAATAATTTAAGGTAAATAGATGGCATTAACAGATCCACTACAAAATAAGTTTAGAACTGTGTTTGCAAACAGTCTAAAAGAAAGTTTTGATTTAGAATCGGACGATAATTATTATGTATTTTTCGGTAGGTGTCTCCCTTGGGAAAGTGAAGTGACTCCTCCCCTAGTAGTGGATTCGGTTAAGGATCAATTTTCTGCTCACCGGAACTCTCTTTTTGCTATTCGTCTAGACAGTAGAAACGCATCTCTTGTTGTTCCAAGACATAATTGGAAATCAGATACGCTGTTCGCTGAATATAGTGATAGTGCAGATTTACACGATGTGTCTAATATAGCCAACTACTATGTTTTAGTGGATGGCAGCAATGTATATAAGTGCATTTCTAATGATGGCGGAAGACAATCAACTGGAAAACCAACGGGTACGGGAACTTCCATCTTCACTGTAGTAGGATCTTTGGGTGAAGCATATCAGTGGAAATATCTGTACACGCTGACTGAAGATCAAAAAGATTTCTTAACCAAAGAATATTTACCGATTAGTGTTGCACAAAAGGGCGGTGATAGCACAGAGCAATTGCAGTACACGGTACAGAGAAAAGCTATTGATGGTGAATTGTATAAAATTTCTGTAGGAAATACTGCCGCTTCGAGCGTTGATCAGTATTCTCTTTCGACTACAGAGGCTTTTAATATTTTAAAGACAACTTCTGCTGGTGGTAATACTCTTGAGTTTGATCCGGACGATGTTACTTTTTCTGAAACTAATGATGCCTATAATAGTTACACGCTATACATTCCTAGCGGAAATGGTCCAGAGGTAGGGACTTTAAAGAGGATAACAGATTATTCAGTAGATTCTACTTCCAAACAAAAGATAGTAACTCTAGGTTCTACATTAGAAAATACTTTGTATGGTCTAAATGACATTGAAGGAAGAAGAACAAAATTTAAAGTTCTACCGGAAATTGAAATACATGGTGATGGTACTGATGCATTAGCAATATTAAATGTAGATTCAAGTAGAAAAGCGGTTGGAGCTGACATAATCAGAGGTGGTAGCAATTATACATTTGCTTACGCAACTTTCCCGACAGGAACTGGATCCAACTCAGGAACAGGCGTCAGCGGACCCGTCCCAGAAGCCTCTATAGAAATTGGTCCTAAAGGTGGTCATGGTTCAGATCTCATTAATGAGCTTGATGCTTCTAATATAATGATACGTATCTTGAATGATAATGTTGAAGGTCAACCTCAAATTATAAACGTAAACGACTTCAGGCAGTTTGGTATTATTAAGAATCCAATATTAAATGATAATTCAGATAGAATAGCAGGATCTGAATATAACAAAACATTTAACTTAGAGATCAGAAAACCAGCAGGTTTAACAGGTCCGAAATATTTGCTTGACCCCCCAACTTTCCCAGCTGGTGATTATGTTTTCGGAGAAGAGTCTAGATCCGTAGCTGAGATTTTATCTTGGCGTGTAAATACCGAGCAAACTACAGGCACACTTCGACTGGCAAACCCAACAAAGAAATTTGTTTTACCTAGCGTAGAACACGAAGACATTTTGATATCGTTTGGAGCGACAGGAGCTTGTGGAGGTCTTCCTGGTCCCAGCGGAGATTTCACGCTGTACGAAAGAGTAAATCAATACAATTCCGTTATTGGTCAAACAGCAGAGGGAACGGTTAGAGGATGGGATAGTGCAAATAGAGAGTTGATAGTTAGACTTGCAGCCACTTCCGGTGCAGGTGCGATACCATTCTCTTCTGGATCTCTTCATCCCGTTAGGAACATTACTGGATTGACTTATGCAACAGCTTACGGTGGTTTGAGTGGAAACTATGAAGGGCTAGTTGACGCTGGTGGAGAAAAGATATGCACCTTTGGATTAACCACTGGAACATTTACTACAATGAGTAACGATCCCAGAATAGGAAGAATTGTTTCGGGGACAAATACATTCTTAACTGGCTTAACTGCATCACCCAAACCGATATACAGAATGACTACAGAACTTATAGTCAGTCCAGTTACTGGAACACTCAATACTGGTACTTTTTCGTTAGATTCCAGAGTAAGTCAATTTGTAAACAGAAAACGATCCATAGCCGATGTTGCATCATGGAACGTCGCAGAAGGCGGTGCAAGCGGGTCACTACTTCTTACTAATGTAATAGGTGGATTTACTACAGGAATGGGAATCACTGCTAGTGGTTATACTACGGGAACGGGAATAACATCTCCTACGGGATATTTTAATGTAGATACCGTACGAGATCCTGATGTGGTTAAAGGTTCCGGACAAGTATTATACATACAGAACGTAAGGCCTGTAACTCGAAAGATAGGACAGCGAGAAGAATTCAGAGTCCGTATAGGATTCTAAAGGAGCAACCAATAGATGCCATCTTATAGTTCAAAACTTTTCAACATAGATCCATACTATGATGATTTTGACGAAACAAAGAATTTTCACAAAATTCTTTTTAGACCTGGGTTTTCAGTTCAAGCAAGAGAACTGACTCAATTACAAACTATTTTACAGAATCAAGTTGAACGGTTGGGAAATCACATATTCAGAGATGGCTCAAAGGTTTATGGTGCAGAAAGTGCCATTCAAACTGTAGACTTCATTCGAGTTACCACTACTGATCCCCTCACATCTTTCATTGGATATGAAGTATTCAGTGGTGATAATAGAGCAAAGGTTATTCATGCAGAGTCTGCCACGACTGATGATAATTTTGTTGTACTGTTTGTTCAAGTTGTCAGAGGAACTTTAGCGAATCTTGCCGCTGCTTCTAGTTTAGATTCTACCTATCCAATCGGAACTGCAACTGTCACCCCTTCATCTTCAGGACAATCAAAACTATTTTCTGTAAATGAAGGTATATTCTACATTGATGGATATTTTGTAAGAAGTGGTATTCAGTATTACCCTGCCTTCTCGGGAAGTTCCAGAGTATTTATCACTGATGCAGGAGATTATCCAACAGGTCACTTTGGTTTTGATATTTCTAGAGAGTATATTGGATCAAATAATGATTCGACTCTCACCGATCCGGCAAAGGGATCATATAACTCGAATGCTCCGGGTGCAGACAGATACAAAGTAGGTCTTGATCTTAAATTTTACGAAACATTAGAACGAGATAACTTCGTTCCCCTGGCTACATTAACAAATGGTGTAGTTACAACTCAAAGATCAACCAGTGAATATTCTGAAATAGAAAAAACATTGGCACGAAGGACATACGATGAGTCAGGTTCATATGTCGTAGATCCATTTGAAATTACCATATCGAAAAGTACCGATGCTAGTAAACTATCGGTTGGACTTGGTTCGGGTAAAGCCTACATCTTTGGACATGAATTCGATAATCAGTCCACAGAATTTATCGAAGTAGATAAAGCAAGAACAACAGAAACCAGAGAAAAGTCAAAGATAAAACCATTTGAACTTGGCTCCTATTGGGATCTCCAAGGTTATGCTACTGGTCTCCAAACTGGAATGAGTAATAATTTAGCTGATGGTTTTGGAACTGTCAAACCTATGCCGGTCACTATCCGTCATGCTGCTGGAGAAAATTCGGCGGACCGGATTAACAGTATAGTGATTGCAGATGCAGAGATTGTTGGATTCATCAATTATAGTTTAGATAGCGGAAATAGCGATAGCGGAGATATTGGTGTTCATGATAAAATCCGTTACTACTTTAAAGATTTAAAATTTAGAGAAGGCTTTTCTAGTTTGTCCGATGTTCCGGTGACTGCCACACATTATCATATTAGAAACAATGTTGGATTTTTTGCAACGACTACAATTCAACAGGGATCAAATTTTGTTGATGGAGAGTCAAGCAGTTTAGTATTCCCAGTTGACAAGGGAACTGGTATATTCACTGGAATTAACACCAGTGAAATAGGGATTACTGATATTGACGTTAAAGTCCGTCAGACATATGGACAATTAAATCCATATGGAGCATTAAATTCAGATCAAAATGGAATCGTCACTATCAACATGGGTGATGTTTCTGGTCCAGATCCCAGTCATTGGGAATTTGTTGGATCGGATGGACTTTTGTCCGATGATTTCAAGTCTGCGTATTATCAGTTGTATAGACAAGAGGTTAGAGGTGGATTTGCGTCTAACGTACTCGTTCCACCGAGTGAATATAACTTAACAAGAAGATCCGATTCATTAGTTCTGGATGTTGGAATTTCGCCACCAGAAGGCGAAGAAGGTAGTTGGTTAGCCGAACATGTTTTAGTCACAACATGTTCATTCAAGCATGACGGCACTTCGTCCTACTTATCGGGTATCAAAACTAAGAGGATAAATGGCAGAGAAGACAGCAATCTTCCTGTAAACCAAACGTTCACAGAAGCTGATATTGTGTTAGATGAAAGTGGAAGAAGATATATTGAACTTAGACATGCTGATGTATTCAGAATAAACAAAATAGAAGATCAATTGAATAGCAATGTGAGTGTAATCAATGACTTCATGTTTGATGATGGTCAACGAGATTACTCATACGAATTTGCTCGACTATATTTCATCAAGTCAAAAGAAGATTCTTACAAGAATGAAGATGGTCAGTATAGTTTTAGTTTAACAGTAAACTATGATTACTTTGAGCATGTCGGTGACTTTGGATTCCTGACTGTTGATTCATATCCAGTTGGAGATGACACAAGTGAAATCGCATATGAAGATATTCCATTATATACAAGTAAAGCTAGTGGAAAAACAACATCGCTCACTTCATGTATCGATTTTAGATCTGTTCGTGACTATGAAAGAGGAACTGTTGGTGTAGAAGAAGAATTAAGTTCAGGATGTTTCCCTGTATTTGAAATCGAAGGAGATGGTACAAGTTCCGTGGACAGATCTTCTGATGGATTGCAAGTTTCCCACAAATACTATGTTCCAAGAATAGACAAAGTTATTCTAAAAAGAAACTTCAACGATGATACTAGTTCATTCCAGATTCTCGGTGGCGCTCCTAGCATAACACCAGAAGCCCCAGAAGATAAAGAAGACTCATTAACATTGTATAAGTTGTTATATCCAGCATACACACACAATGTCAACGATATCAACATTGAAGCTGTTCCTCATAAACGATATACAATGAGAGACATTGGAGAAGTAGACAAGAGGCTAGAAAGAGTAGAAATTCTGAGTTCTCTATCCGCTGTAGAATCTAAAATAGATTCAATATCATTTGAGAATAGGCTTTCAGTAAATAGCACTGAAGCAGAAAAGAAAGCAATTCTGGTAGATGACTTTAACGGACACGGTATCGGAGATGTATCTAATGATGACTACAAGTGTTCAATAGATCTGCACAACAAGGAATTAAGACCTTCGTTTGAATCTTATATTTATGACTTAGACGCTACGCTATCAAATGGACTTACTCGTACCTCTGATGGAATTGTATTGATAAAATATGATACCGCTGGATTGACTTTTGCAGAACAAACTAAAGCAACCGAGACTATACAAGTAAACCCATATCAACTTACGAACTGGGTTGGTGCTGTTAATCTTGATAGACCAATTGATACTTGGTATGATCCAACAGAAAGACCTGTTGTAAGAACTAATAGTGAAGGTGAGAATGATGCTTGGTTAGCCACATCATATGATGATACCCGAGTAGGTTTTGGTACACAGTGGCGAGACTGGGAATCTATTTGGTTAGGTAAAGATGATGATCGGCAATTATCTGATACCAAGAATACAAATCTATTATCAATTCCAAGAGTAAATGAAAATCTGAATACGATTAGATCCTACTTTGAGAAGGACTTGATTATTCAGAGAACCACAAAGAGTATCGAACAGAAAACAGAAGATCTTATTCCTTCACTCAGTAAATTCCCAGAACATATCATAAAGACACTTAGAGATAAGACAATAGATCTCAGTGTAGTTCCTTATATGAGATCTAGGGATATAGGAATAGATGTTCACAACCTAAAACCAGATACACTAGTATATGCGTACTTAGACAACGAAGATGTTAGTTCTAATATATCAGGATCTACCACTGGTTCGTTCCTGACTACAGACACAACTGGCAAACTTTCAGGAATAACTTTAAGTATACCAACCAAGAAGTTCTTGACTGGTAAGAGAACTCTACGATTTATAGACAACACTACTAATAGTATCTCTACTGCAACCACCATTGCAGAGACTCCGATATTTGCACAAGGTATATACGAAACAAGAGATCAGAATGTATCTTCTGTTAGACCAATAATCAGGAGAAAACAGACAGTCAATAGTTCTGCAATTCCTACTGATGTTTCTACTAGGAAATCTTCATTAAGAACAAGCGAACAGTACCAATGGACTGATCCTCTGGCACAAACTTTCTTTGTGGATGAATCGGAGAATCCTAGAGGTGTGTTCTTGCAGAATATTCGTCTTTGGTTTGCAAAGAAAGATAATAATCTACCAATAACAGTTCAGATTCGCCCAACTAAGAATGGATATCCGCATCCATCTGCAATTGTTCCGTTCTCTGAAGTAGTATTGTATCCTGATAACGTAAATGTAAATACTGTATATCCAGAAACTGAAACGTCAGTTGATTTTACTACTCCTATTTTCTTAGAGCCAGGAGAGTATGCTATATGTCTTACATCTAACAGTTCAGACTATCAGTTATATACTGCGACTGTGGGAGAAACTGAATTAACTAGTGGAGACAATCCTAAGAGAATACAAAAACCAGTTTATGGTGGTAGCTTGTTCAGACCTCAAAATACAAACATAGCAGAACCGGACTACACTAAAGATCTTAAGTTTACTTTAACTAGATGTAAGTTTGTCACTACTGGAACTGACAGATCGTTGACACTTTCTGGAACTAATACAGGAACATCACACAAGACACATCTTGCAAGACTGAATACCTTTATGCTTTCTCCATCTGGCACAGGAAAAAGCATTACGTACTCACATCTTAGTAACGCAGCAGTAGATGAAAATACTAATATAACATTGCCTACAGAGAAAACGATAGATTCTACAGGTATAGGATCTTTCTCAATAACATTCACAAATTCAAATGATGACGTTTCTCCGGTCTTTGATACTACAACCGTTAATCTTCTTCATGTAGAGAATGAGATAAACAATAATACAGGAACACAAGACGATAAGAATCCATTTGGAACAAGTGTGGGTTCTGATGTAAGGTACATAACCAAGAGGATAGAGTTACCTTTCAATAATGCGGCAAACGATTTCCATGTTGATGTGGATATGATAAAACCAGAAAACACTCAGATCGAAGTATACATAAAGGGTCAGAGTAGAGGTAGTAATGATGATTTTGATAACTTCACATATCATAAACTCTCTAGAAAATTTGCAGAACGTTATTCTGGTGGAGTATCAGAGGTCATAACCGAATCATTCCATCTTGATGGTATTTCAATAAATTCAAAATATAGTTCCTTTGCAGTTAAGATTTGTCTATACACTTCAGACAAATCAGACATACCTGTAGTTAAGTCATTAAGAGCCGTGGCATTAGAGCATTGATTATGAGAGGTATAGAAGGAAGATCTGACATATTACGAGATAATACAACGAATGCGATTTTATATGTTGACAATAAAGAAGTAAAATCAAGAAATAAAATTAGCAAGATGGAAACTGAAATAGATAGTATGAAGGAAGAATTATCTACCATAAAAACTTTACTAGAGAGATTAATTGATGGGCGTTGAAAATACAACTTACGATATCCCAGACCTAGTTTTAAGTGACACGTTCCATGAATGGTTCACTGTAACTAACAATTCTATAATTGAAAAGTTAAACCGTTTAGAGGTTTATACTGTTCAATCAGCCGGTGGTTCTGCCGGTGATGGTATTTCGGCTTCTACTAACGCCGCAGGTGTTCTTCATATTGAAATTGGAAATACTGTCGAAAAGGATATTACCTTTAATGGTAGTATTACAGTAAACGGAAAAACAACGACTATCAATTCTACTGAATTTACGGTAGATGACTACAATCTAGTTTTAGGTTCCACAACCGAATCTGTAAATGATCACGATATTATGCTTCAGTCGGGTGGAGCATCGGGCGGTGGTATCATTGTCAAGGGCGTAAGTGGAGATAAAGAATTTCTCTGGAAGCACACAAACGCTGGTTGGAATTCAAACCAAAATATAAGCATTGGAAGTAACAAGAGTTTACTTGGTGCGAGTGATTCTGCAACAGGCATTACGGGTGATCCATTTAGACTTGACAGAACAGGTGGAATTAAATTCGGAACTGGTGTATCGGGCGGAAGCGGAAATGCACCCAAAGGATTAATTCTTGGATTTGCAGTAGGAACTACCGGAAATGGTGCAACCATGTCACCGCTTCTTTCGGGAGGATTTACAGGCATAACCATAGGTGGTTCTACCGGAACAAATAGACTCTTCCGTGTATTCAATGACGACATTGTTGCTGGACATTCAGCAGATGCAATGTACATTGATGATGACGGATATGTTAGTATTGTTAATGGCGCAAACAAAATTACGATAGATCAATCCTCTCATGGATTTACTTTCGGTACGCCAGTTTATATGACTCCCTCTAGCGGATATGCCGCTGCGAAAGCAAATGCAGTAGCCACTGCCGAAGTCATCGGTGTTGTATCTAGAGTGTATAATTCAAGTAAGTTTGAACTGACTCTTGGTGGTGAATTGAGAGGTAATTTCTCTGGAATTAGCGATGAATCCTCAAACCTTACTCCGGGTAATGCTTACTTCTTAAGTCCACTCAACGCAGGGCAAATTACAGAAGAAAAACCCGTATCGAATGGTCAAGTACAGAAAACAGTTTTCATTGCACTGGATGCTGATAGAGCATTAGTCAAGAACTACTTAGGTGGTGAAGTTGAACTGATTCAAAATGCCGCAAATGGGTTACGAGCAAATACAATATTGTTTAATGACACAATAGCTGAAGGATTTACTTTCGGTGATGCAGCAATTGTAAAACAAGATGCATCTGGTGGAATGGTATTTAAGAGGGCAAAAGCAAATGCTGATATGTCCGATGTTGTTGGTATTGTAAATGACATTGACGTTGGTGGTATCGAAAACATGAACAGTCTTGTCATGTCTGGATCATTCACCATGCGGGATTGTAATGTAAATACTGTAGGTGAAACATACTTCATTCACCCATCCCCTCCTGCTGCTGATGTTCGTTCCAACACAATTAGTGGTAAAGAATTAGATGACGGCATAGATGTTGTTACCGGATCTGCGGTTGCCTTTGCTGCTGATCAAATCAATAAACCTCTATATGTTGCTGACGGAGTTTCAGGTGGTATCGTAACAATCCTGAGAGGTACGGTTGAAGAGCCGATTGCTGAGGATGACTTTAGTACAGATGTTCCAGTAGGATCAGTGATGGCTTGGTCGGGAAGTGTTGCTGCAATCCCACAAGGCTTTGTATTGTGTGATGGTGCTGCTTATGCCGAAACTTTATATCCAGAATTGTTTACTGAAATTGGTAGAAAGTTTGGTGGTGACGAGTCGGCAAATACGTTCACTGTTCCAAATCTTAAAGGTAAGTTCATCGTAGGACGAGATCCAGATGATGCTGACTTTGATACAATAGGTGATTTTGGTGGATCTAAGAAGCACACACTAACCGTCGATGAGTTACCTGATCACGATCACGCTTATGAAAGTGCAGTTCACCCTCGAAGCTCACAAACAGCTGGAGAAATTGCAGCAGGTAATATCATTTCCGGAACTGGTCACGATAATGCCGAACAAGAACAAGAAGGCGATCCCCAAGGTGGTGCAGCCGGTAGAACTCAATTCGGTGTGGCTAAAGTTACTAAACCGACATCGTTGGTCAGTTCTTTCTTGGGAGAAGGAATAGGATCTGGTAGTGGTATAGCACACGACAACCTCCCACCATTCTTCACTCTCGCTTACATCATTCGCGTCGAGGGTGTAAATGAACTGTTTGACGGTACACAAATCTTGGGTGGTGATAGCGAATTCATTAGTATCACAAACTACGACATTGGTGGCGGTGAACTTCTTGTACAGCATCCGGATCTTTCGTATGACCCACTTGGCTGGATTGATTTAGGAACCAATCCTGGCAGCAATAGTGGAGAAGGTGGACAATCATCAAAAGGTGGTGGTGCAGCCGGTGGTTGGGTGTACGACGTTCACACCACATTCATGCGAGATATAACTTACTTTGAAACTAGCGCAGGTTTTCCAGATTACAGGAGGGGTAGAGGAAACGCACAGACCAAAGAGTGGACTCTAAATGTTGCAGACTTAAGAGGAAATGGATTTAATGCTGCTCTAGTTCGTTCTGCTAAATTAGCAATTGAATTTGATGATGATTTCTTCTTCCATTATGTTGAGTACTTAGATCCAAATACAGGTCAATATATTCCCATCGCGGGCGACAACCGACAAGGTTCGGGACCCCCTGCTATATTGACTAGCGGACTTTCTGATAGGGCAGGACAATTCTATGCCACTACTGTTACAGTCCCGGTTGTTCCTAATCAGAGTCAACTACAATTCAGAATGAGAATCTGGTTGAATCAGACACCAAATGTAGAACCGGGTCTTCAATATGATCAAATTAGTATGACTCTTCTTGGTGTTAACCAAGTCATGGACAATGCACTAACTCGTCTTAAGCAAACCAATACTGATCGTAAGAATCTTATCGTCAATGGTAACTTTGACCTATGGCAAAGAAGACGAGCAATCGGAACAACTGTCGATGCAAAACAAGACGATGATGCATATTTTGCTGATAGGTGGCTTAGATCTCAAAAGCTATCATCCGGTGGAAAATCAACACTCGCAGTTCAGAGAAAAGAATTTGGTCTTGCACAAACTGAGGTTCCGCATTATCCCAAGTACTACATCAACGTAAAGGGAAATGAGACTGGAACATTCGACTCAGACGGACACAACTATATTGGACAGAAGATAGAAAATGTCCGTACTCTCTCAGGAAAGAACGCAACTATTTCTTTCTGGGCAAAGGGTGATGCAACAGGAACGTGTTTCCTCGGTTATAGTAGGGATTACGGAACAAATGGTGTTCCTGCTACGAATGAAAACTTTGGGGTACGATCTTTCATTGTGGACACCACTTGGAGAAGATACACGTTCAGTATTAGAATTGCCGATCTTACTTCTGGAACAGAAGGAAAAGATACTTGCAATACGCCTGATTCGTCGCTTGACATAAACTTATACACTTGTCTGAAAGCAGGAATTAGAGGAAACGGTTCTGCAAATATCAACTATACAGGAACTCTAAGTCTTGCACAAGTTCAAGTTGAAGAAGGATCCAAAGCTACTGATTTTGAACTTCTGAGAGAAGATGAAACTCTTAGACTTTGCCAAAGATATTACTCAACATCGTTTAATGCTCGGGAAAATGAAGCTGAATCACTAGTAAACGCCAGAGGATATGTGCCAGTAATAAATCATCTAGTCAACAGTGTATTACAACAACACACAACGTTCCCAGTACCAATGAGAACTGAACCTTACGTTGATGTACTTAACCGATCTAACGATGGATTTGGTACTATAGGAAGTCCAGAAGCTAGTGGTATCTCTGGAAAAATTCACCTAAAACGTGCGTTCAGTAATGCTCAAAGACAAGCGAATGAAATGTTAATTCCTGATCATTCAAATAAAACTCTGGGTGTTAGTAGAATAGGTGGAAATAGACAGGTAGGTGGACTGAACGGATTTGCAAGAGGAACAAAAGAATACATTAATGAGATTTTTGTTATCGATGAAACCGTCGGTGATGAGTACTGGCAGTGCGAATTCCACTACAACTTTAAAGCAGACGCAGAACTTTACAACAATAGCTAACATACATACTCTAAAGGAGAGTACTCTTGGCACAAAGTCATATTAAACTTACAGGCGGAATTGGTGATGGTACTTCAGTTAGAAATACTATCACACAAGCTAGTCACGGCTTTAGTGCTGGACAGGCTATTCGATTCAACCGAAGTACCGGTGCAGGAGAACAGTACTTTGCAGCGGATGCCAGCAGTGCAGATAATTCAGAAGTAATCGGAGTTATTGAAAATGTTGTTGGTGCTAACGAATTTGTTTTAGTATACAGTGGTGAAATTGATACAGGTCAATTCGATTCACAATATGCAGTAGTAGATGATGAAGTTTTCTTCCTCGATGCAACAACTCCCGGTAAACTAACCAATATTCCACCTTCTTCTGCTGGACAGGTTATCAAACCAGTTCTAACTAGAGCAGAAGGAAATAAAGCTGTTGTCACCAACTACATCGGAACCGTAATTGGTGGTTCTTCTGTAGTTAGTTTAGATTCAATTCAACCAGTAGGAACAATCGAACCTTTCGCCGGAGCCGTCGATGACATTCCTGATACTTGGGGACTGTGCGATGGATCAGCGGTGGAGGTTTCTACTTACCCTGATCTTTACACTAGACTTGGTAGCAACTATGGCTACTATCAAAAAATTACGTTAAGTGCTGGCTCTCTTCCTGCTGAGTTGGTGGTAGGAAATGTAGTAGAGACTGGTGGTTCAAGTAATACAATGAGAGGTATTGTTGTAGAAAAAGGATCAAATTACGTAGTAATTGATACCGATTACCTACAAGATAGCGGTGATGGTTTTGTTCCGCATTCTTATGAATGGACGGATGCTACAGACATCGTAGTTAAGGCTACACCCACAGGATCTTTCACCGGCTCTTTGTTTAGAAATACAAGCTCAACTAATACCAACATCAGTGAGCAACTAACCGTTGCCACTGCTGGAGATTTTTCAGCAGTAACTTCTCATGTAAGAAAACCAGACCTTAGAGGTAAAGTTGTTCTTGGATTAGCTGACTCGGATACTGGAGCTGGTAATAGAACTGGTACTGCAATAGCTGCGGATCAGAACTTTATCCGTGGACAGATTGGTGGTGAATATGAGCATATTTTAACTCCAGCAGAACTTGGAATAAACACGGGATCAGTAGGAGCAAACACTAATGCCGGCTCACCTTTAGGACACAATAACCTACAGCCATATGTTGGTATTAATTACATAATTAAGTTGTCTTCACTTGCACAGGCATCCATACTTGATAATATAGATCTTAAACTTCCTCTAGTCGAACTTACGGATGTTACATTCCCTTCGGGTACACAAGATGGTGATCTCATCATGTTTGATGTGAATGGAACACTGGGAAATAAGTTTAGACCATATCGCTTATTCACGAGTTATACATCAGATGTAAATACATTCCAAATTGATGTGGATGACACGGGGAGTGTAAAACCAAAAATCAAATTTGGTAGTGCTTCCGAAACAGCCTCATTTGGAATTAATTTATCTGGTTTAGGATCAGCGTCAGGGAACTCCTTTGTAGTCAAGAATAACAGCAATACGATTTTAGAAGCTAAGAATCCCAGTGGCACTGATGATACTGGTTATGTTGGTGTGGGGGCTGCCGCGGATAGTACGGCAAACCTAAAAATAGGCGCTAAAGGTTTGAAATTTAGTGCTTCTTCTCCTGTTGTAACTCAGATTAGAACCGGTATTAGAACATCTGGTAGTACAGATAATACCTCACTGGTTACTGAGACAGCAATTAGAACAGCAATAGATTCTAGCCCCAAACTAGTTCATCTTGAAACACATGCCACCAGACTAGGTGGTCTGCCGTCATCGAATACGAATTTTGCAACGGGAACATTCGATGCTGGAGACTATGGTGTCCCAACAGGAGCAACACATATTCAAATCAACTGGACAGGGGAAACTACAGGCGGCCTGCAAGCATACATTTTTACAAATTATTCTGCGGGAACCAGTATTAATTCTAATGCTACATTTAAAGTCCTGTACATGACTGGAAATATTAACAATAGAGATATCATGTCTGTAACTGAAATTCTACCAGTGGATGCGGATGGTAAGTTTACACTTTCAAAGAACAACCAATACAAATCCTCATCTTGGCAAATAACCGGATATATAGCTTGAACCACAGAGTAACTAAGTAATAAAATTTTTAGGGTAATACATGGGATCATCATCAATAAATCTAAGAGGAGTAGCAGGCAGCGAAGCACTCCGAAACCTAGTGTCAAACGCTTCTTTTGCGAAGTGGAGTAGAGGTATCTCTACGGACATTCATGGAATAAACAGTTCTGTTAAGTTGACATCTACCTCTGATGAATGGTTCACTCGTTATTGGCCGGGGACAGATGGATCAACAGGTTCAGGACTCGCGTCTATTCATAGAGTAGAAAAGCGTCCTCATGATATTGGTCAAGTTGAGGTAGAAGGAAACCCACTTTACTTTATGAGAATGCATCAGGGTGGAATCACTGGTGGAACCTATGCAAACGAAATAATTTCAGTATCTCATAGAATTCCAAACGTAAGAATTCTACAGGCTTCAACTTTAAATGTTTCATTTTATGCTAAAGGTTATTCTGCTGGACACAAATTAGGTGTAGGGCTTACTCAGGTGTTTGGAAAGAGTGGTGGTAGTTTAGGTGAATGGAATGGTGGAGGAGAATTCGATGATGGATTCACCGCGTCATATCCGGTTCAGGTAAAGGGACAGGAAGTTACACTCGAATCATCTTGGAAAAGACATAGTGTAAAATTTAAAGTGCCAGGTATCAAAGGTAAAGAAATTGGTATATCCGGTGACAACTATACTGAACTTAACTTTTACATTCAGGCAGGAACAACCACTGCAAACTCTTCTAATAGAAACCTAAAGAATAGTATTGCATATGGTGGTGAAATGATTGATCTTGCAAATGTGCAAGTAGAGAAAGGTATTGATCTTTCTCGGTTTGAGAACATCCAACAGAATTCTCCTTTGCCTGATATGATCGGCGCACAAGTTACCGCAATCGCTTCGGGTGAAGTTAACAATGTGGCTGCATCTCAAGCAGACGCTCTTCTGCTAAGATATCAGAAAATAGATACCCACAATGCTTCAGGAACTATATTAGCTGGTAGCGATATGTACATCGCTCTTAATGACATTGCTCCAACCGGGGGTACAGGAAATAACGTTCTGAAGTTTGGACAGTTCTTCAAGACATCCAATGCTCCCATCTTTATGCTCTCTCCTTCTCATGCAGGAACCACGGGTGCAACAGCAGACACCACAGCAAAGGCTTTGACCGACGTAAGAGTGTTTGGAACAGTAACAGACGACTATAGAGTATTGAAAGTCAATTCATATTCTGGACAAGAGGGACTAACAGCAGGACCTGATCAGAACAGACCCTTTAACATTTTCGCAGTGCAGTTGGGTGATTCATCCAACGAATCTGGTGGAGGTGATGGAGGTGGTGGTGCCGGTAATGATCCAGGCGGAGGCCAGGGTGGTGGACCAAATGATGATAGCACAGGTGGACGAAATAATGAAGGAAATCCCGGTGGTGGTGTTGTTATTGATGACGATAGTAGTGGTGACGGAGAACCACTTCATGGACCTTGATTTAACCTAGATATATAAAAGAAAGCCAGTATAGGGAAACTAAATGGGAAGTGCAGCAACATTTAAAAGACTTCAGGATTCCGTAAAGGTAATTCGTACAACTACCAATCTGTATGTTTCACAGACTGGTAGTGATAACAATGCGGGAACCAGTCCGGCAAGACCTTTCAAAACTATTCAAAAAGCATTTAACTTTTTGAATTCCTATATTATTGTTGAATCCGGTTCGGTTATTATTAACTTAACTGAAGGTGTTCATACAGTAAACTCAGAAATACAAATGAATCACCCACAGGGGTCAAAGGTTACTTTGCGGGGTGCAACTCCGATTGACGCAAAAGCAACTCGGGCTAGGGACTATCTTGATACTACTGGGCTTCAGGGTGTAGTAGGATCAGTAAATTACAATCAGCTTCTATATGGTTTAGAGGGAGGATCTGGTCCTAACGAGGGTGAACGATTCTCTATGGAATTAAAATATGAGTATGCCGCTGCTGGAGAAACTGCTGGATCTGGACTGACATTAGACAATAGTCAAGTCGGAAGATATATCATGGTTGCTCCATATGGGAGTGATGGTGAGATTATGTTCCACTATAATCTAGATTCACTTGGAAATTCTGGTAGTCATGGTATAACTGCCAACTCAACTTCACCCAAGCGATATAGCGAAACAGAAACTCTTACCAGAAGATTCTTTGCTTTTGGACCACATAAAATTATCAGTAACAGTAATGATACAGGTGTACATCCAATTGTAGAAAATAGAATAAGAAACAGAAATCCATATTCTGGTATTGCAAACTCCCAAAGCGGTAGGTTTCATTCATTTTCCAACCCAGCCAATGCTGGTAATTTGTTTAACAACACTCAAATTGGTGAGGGTACTACTAGCGATCACCCATATAGTGGCGGGCTTTT